>Ga0160443_100064_pt1 | contig 207276 bp, 201 predicted proteins | sample HID1972I_E1MG_FD_108244 | JGI IMG/M metagenome (GOLD analysis project Ga0160443, IMG submission 108244) | Enriched pill bug-associated microbial communities from UW Madison campus, WI, USA - HID1972I_E1 MG | ecosystem: Host-associated > Arthropoda: Insects > Digestive system > Unclassified ... | reverse complement strand
GGCGGCCATAGCGTGAGGGAAACGCCCGGTCACATTCCGAACCCGGAAGCTAAGCCTCACAGCGCCGATGGTACTGCAGGGGGGACCCTGTGGGAGAGTAGGACACCGCCGGACTTCTCTTAAGTAAGATGGCCACCCAGGGTTGGGTGGCCATCTTGCGTTAACAAGCAAACAGGGAGTCAGAATGTCGGATGGGCAGCGAGACCGCCGAGACGGTGACGGCGCGCGCGATCGACGTTCGGACTCCGAGCGCAAGCCGCGCTATTCGGACTCCTCGTCAAGGAGCCCGCGCGACGGCGGCGCTGATCGCCGCCCACAGGGCGATCGTGGTCGCTCAGGCGAACGCCGTCCCTATGGCGATCGCAAGCCGAGTGATCGTGCCCAATCGGGTGAGCGTCGTCCCTATGGCGATCGTAAGCCGAGTGACCGTCCTCAGGGTGAGCGTCGTCCGTATGGTGACCGTCCCCAGTCTGGCGAGCGTCGTCCCTATGGTGACCGCCCCCAGTCGGGCGAACGCCGGCCGTATGGCGATCGCAAGCCGAGCGACCGCCCGCAGTCGGGTGAGCGCCGTCCCTATGGTGACCGCAAGCCGAGCGACCGTCCTCAGGGTGAGCGTCGTCCCTACGGTGACCGCCCCCAGTCGGGCGAACGCCGGCCGTATGGCGATCGCCCCCAGTCCGGCGAACGTCGTTCCTATGGTGACCGCCCGCAGTCGGGCGAGCGTCGTCCGTACGGTGATCGCAAGCCGAGCGATCGCCCCCAGTCCGGCGAACGTCGTCCCTACGGTGACCGCCCCCAGTCCGGCGAACGTCGTCCGTACGGTGACCGCCCGCAGTCTGGCGAGCGCCGTCCCTATGGTGACCGCAAGCCGAGCGACCGCCCCCAGGGTGAGCGTCGCTCCTACGGTGATCGCGACCGCAGCCAGAGCGACCGTCCGTACCGCGGGGATCGTTCGAGCTCTGCGGATCGTGGCGGTGAGCGCCAGTCGTTCCGGGACCGTCCGCGCGGCGGCGTGGATCGTCCGATCAACGAGTTCGCCCCGGTCCGCGAGCACGTTCCGGAACCGCCGCTCCCGGACGAGATCACCGCTCGTGACCTGCCGGCTTCCGCGCGCAATGAGCTGAAGACCCTCAGCAAGGAGAACGCCGAGCAGACCGCCCGCCACCTGGCGATGGCGGCCCAGCTGATCGAGGATGAGCCGGAGCGCGCGCACGAGCACGCGCTGGCGGCATCCCGTCGCGCCGGCCGTATCGCCGTGGTCCGCGAGACCCTCGCGATCACCGCCTACGGCATCGGCGAGTTCGCCCTGGCGCTGCGCGAGCTGCGCACCGCTCGACGAATCTCCGGGAAGAACGACATGATCGCCCTGATCGTCGACAGTGAGCGTGGAGTGGGCAAGCCCGATCGCGCCCTCGAGGAAGGACGCACCGTCGACCGCTCCGAGCTGACACCCGAGGTGCGCGTCGCACTGGCGATCGCCATGTCCGGTGCCCGTCTCGATCGGGGCGAGACCGAGCTGGCACTCGGCGAACTGGAGATCCCGGAGCTCGACCCCGACCGCGCTTTCGAGTGGAGTCCCGCGCTGTTCTCGGCTCGTGCAGCCGTGCTCGAGGACCTGGGGCGCGCCGACGAGGCCGCATTCTGGGCCGACCGCGCCGAGGTGGCGGCATCTGCTCTGGGGCTGGACGGCCAGTTCGACGAGATGATCGTCGAGGACGGTCTCATCGAGGACGATGAAGACATCGCAGACGCCGAAGCCGACGCCGAAGAGGGGTCCGACGAGGAGACCGACGACTGATGGCGCTGTTCCGCCGGGCGAAGCCGGCATCCACACCGCTGACCGACCGTGACGCCCTGCTCGCCGACCTCGACGGCGTGGTCTATGCCGGGCCCGGCGCGCTGCCGCACGCGATCGAGAGCCTCAACCGCGCGGGCGAGTCGATGCGACTCGGGTACATCACCAACAACGCCTCGCGCACCGACGCGACGGTCGCCGAGCACCTCACCAGCCTCGGCCTGACCGTCGCGGCGGATGACGTGGTCACCAGCCCGCAGGCCGCCATGCGCCTGCTGGCCGCGATGGTCCCGGCCCCGGCGACCATCCTCATCGTCGGGGGAGAGGGACTCGTCGACGAGGCGCACAAGGCCGGCTACACGGTCACGCGCAGCGCAGAGGACTCCCCGGCTGCGGTCGTGCAGGGATTCGCCCCCGAGGTGGCCTGGACCGACCTCGCCGAAGCGGCGTTCGCGCTGCAACTGCCGGAGGACGAGGGCGGAATCCCCTGGATCTCGACCAACACAGACTGGACCATCCCGCGCGAGCGGGGCGTGGCACCCGGCAACGGCACCCTGGTCTCGGCGGTGCACACCGCGATCGGGCGGCTGTCCGTCGTCGCGGGCAAGCCCGAGAAGCCGATCTTCGAAGTCGCCGTCGAGCGCTTCGGCGCGCAGCATCCGCTGTTCATCGGCGACCGCCTCGACACCGACATCTCCGGCTCGACGCGCGCCGGCATCGACTCCGCACTCGTTCTCACCGGCATCGACCGGCCGAAGCACGTGCTGGCAGCCCCGCAGGGATCTCGCCCGGACTACATCCTCAGCGACCTGCGCGAGCTGCACGAGCCTTACCCGCAGACCGTCGAGCGCAACGGCGTCTTCACGGTCGGACGTGCCTCCGTCCGCGTCGTCGACGCCGACGTGCAGATCGTCGAAGCCGGCGACTCGCAGATCGACCTGCTGCGCGCCGGTGCCGCCGCCATCTGGGCCACCGGCCTCGCGATCTACGCGTTCCGCGTTCCCGAACAGCTCTACGCGGATCCTTTCCACAGGCCCTGAGCGTCGCCCCGCGCGACCGACCCCCGGGCGTTACAGTGGTCGGATGGAGCACACGCACGACGAGCCCACCGACGCCCTCTGGAGTCGGCTGCGTCTCATCGAGGGTCAGCCCCTCGCCGCGCGCGCCGACGCCTACGGCGCCGTGCACGATGAGCTCATGAAGCGCCTCGAGAGCGCGCCGCGCGGCGACGCCGCACCGGGGAACCGATGACCAGACTCGACGCCGCCCTCGCCGCGCGCGGGCTCGCACGCTCGCGCACGCACGCCGCCACCCTGATCGCCGACGGGCGCGTGCGCATCGACGGTCACCCGGTCGTGAAGGCCTCCACGCCGGTCGGCGACGACGAGGTCATCCGTGTGGACGGCGACGACCACTACGTCAGCAGGGGAGCGCACAAGCTGATCGCCGCGCTCGACGGCTTCGACATCGCCGTGCAGGACCGCCTGGCACTGGACATGGGCGCCTCCACCGGAGGATTCACCCAGGTGCTCCGCGAGCGCGGCGCACGCCGCGTGCTCGCCGTCGACGTCGGTCACGGACAGCTCGCGGATGTCGTCGCCGCCGACCCCGGCGTCACCTCGGTCGAAGGCTTCAACGTCCGCCACATGACCGCGCAGAGCCTCACCGAGGCGACCGGGGAGAGCGGGCGGCCCGACCTGGTCGTCGGGGACCTGTCGTTCATCTCGCTCGCACTCGTCCTGCCGGCCGTCGCCGAGGTCGTCTCACCCGGCGGCGAGGTGGCTCTGCTCGTCAAGCCGCAGTTCGAGGTCGGCCGCACGGCCGTCAGGGGAGGACTCGTCACGAACCCGACCCTGCGCGTCGATGCGGTCGAGCGCACGCTCTGGGCAGCGCACGACGTCGGCCTCGGGATGCTCGGCATCCTGGCCTCGCCGCTCCTGGGAATGCACGGCAACGCCGAGTTCCTCGTCCACCTCGCGCCGGGGCGGGGGAGCGATCCGTCAGAATGGACGAAGCAGATCACGCAGGTGGCAGGAGGACGATGAACGAGCGCCGCATCCTGGTCGTCGCCCATGCCAAGCGGCCGGACACCGTCACCGCAGCCCTGCGCGTCGTCGACGCACTGCACGATGCAGGCGCCGTCCCGGTGCTTCCCGCCGAAGATCACGACGAGCTGGTGGCCGCGAACCCCCGGTTCGCGGGAGTCGGCCTGCTCGGCGAGAACGTCGAGGCGGACGAACTGGAACTGGCCATCGTCCTCGGCGGCGACGGCACGATCCTGCGCGCGGCCGAACTGGTCCGGGACTCGGGTGCACCCGTGCTCGGCATCAACATGGGCCACGTCGGATTCCTCGCGGAGATCGATCGCGAGGACATGGATGCCGCAGTACGGCGAGTCATCGATCGCGACTACGAGGTCGAGGAGCGTCTCGCCCTCTCGGTGCGCGTCAAGGACGTCGCCGGAGACGTCATCTACGAGACATGGGCGCTCAACGAGGCGACGGTCGAGAAGGCCAGCCGTGAGCGGATGATCGAGGTCGTCATCGAGATCGACGGCCGCCCGCTGTCGAGCTTCGGATGCGACGGCATGGTCGTCTCCACTCCCACCGGTTCCACGGCGTACAACTTCTCGGCAGGCGGGCCGGTCATCTGGCCGACCGTCGAGGCGATCACCGTGGTGCCGCTGTCGGCGCACGCCCTGTTCGCCAAGCCGCTCGTGGTGGGACCCGAGGCCTCCGTCGCGATCGAGATGCTCGAGCGCACCGACGGCTCCGGCATCCTCTGGTGCGACGGCCGCCGCTCTCACGAGCTGCCGCCGGGAGCGCGCGTGGTGGTGCGCCGCTCCTCCCGGCCCGTGCGGCTGGCACGCCTGCATCCGACGGCCTTCACCGAACGCCTGGTGCGCAAGTTCCAGCTGCCCGTCGCCGGATGGCGGGGAGCGTCGTGATCGACGAGATGCGCATTCGCGGTCTCGGCGTCATCGACGACGCCGTGCTGCCGCTCGGACCCGGCTTCACCGCCGTGACGGGCGAGACCGGCGCCGGCAAGACCATGGTCGTCACCGGGCTCGGACTGCTGCTGGGAGCACGCGCGGATTCCTCCGCCGTGCGCGCCGGCGCCGCGCAGGCATCGGTCGCGGGCGTCTGGCTGGTTCCGCAGCAGGGGCCGATCGCCGACATCGTGACGGATGCCGGCGGCGAGCTGGAACCGGCAGGGGATGCCGCCGAGCTCTATGTCTCGCGCACGCTCAGCACCGAAGGCCGCAGTCGCGCCAGCGTGGGCGGCCGCGCCGCCCCGGCATCCGTGCTGGCGGCACTGGCCGATGAGCTCGTCGTCGTGCACGGGCAGTCCGACCAGCTGCGCCTGCGCTCCGCCTCCGCGCAGCGCGACGCGCTCGACCGCTTCGGGGGCGAGCGCATCGCCGCAGCGCTGACCGCGTACACCGAGCGGTTCGACGCCTGGCGGCAGCTGGATGCCGAGATCGCCGATCTCACCGAGAACCGCGATCGGCGTGCGGCCGAGGCGGCGGCCCTGCGCGAGCAGCTCGCCGAGATCGAGCAGATCGAACCCGAAGCGGGAGAGGACGTGGCGCTGGGCGAGAGAGCCGAGCGTCTGGCCAACGCCGAGGATCTGCGCCAGGCCGCAGCCCTCGCGCGCACCGCCCTGTCCAGCGAGGACGACGAACCGGATGTCACTCTGCTGCTCGCGGAGACGCGCCGCTCGCTCGAGCGGGTCGCCGACCCGCAGCTCGCGGAGATCGCCGAAGCCGTCGCGGATCTCGGCTATCGCGCCGCCGACCTCGCCGGACAGCTGTCCACCTACCTCGCCGATCTCGACGAGTCCGGGCCGCATGAGCTGGCCGCCGTCGAGGAGCGTCGCGCCGCGATCGGCGGACTCATCAGGCAGCACGGCTCACTGGAGGAGGCGCTGGAGGTCTGGCGCACCGGATCGATGCGCTTGGCCGAACTCGACGACGACGGCGACCGCATCGAACGGCTCAGCGCCGAAGCAGCACAAGCCCGCAGCAGACTCGACGAGGCCGCGGCTGCTCTCACCACGGCGCGCACCGAGGCCGCGTTGCAGCTGTCCGAGGCCGTCACCGAGGAATTGCACGCACTCGCCATGCCGGACGCGCGGCTCGAGGTACGCGTCGCCCCGGGCGGCGAATCGCTGCACGGCCGTGACGATGTGTCGATCCTGCTCGCACCGCACCCCGGCGCCGAACCGCGCTCCGTCTCGCGCGGAGCATCCGGCGGCGAGCTCTCCCGCGTCATGCTGGCGATCGAGGTCGTCATGGCCGGCACCGACCCCGTGCCCACCTTCGTCTTCGACGAGGTGGATGCCGGCATCGGAGGCGCCGCGGCGATCGAGGTCGGCAGGCGCCTCGCACAGCTCGCCCGCACCTCCCAGGTCATCGCCGTCACGCACCTCGCCCAGGTGGCCGCATTCGCGACCAACCACCTCTCGGTCGTGAAGTCGAACGACGGCGTGGTCACCGCCTCCAGCGTCACGCGGCTGGCCGGTGAGCAGCGAGAAGCCGAGATGGCCCGGCTGCTCTCCGGGCTCGCCGATTCGGACGCCGCTCTCATCCACGCCCGTGAACTGCTGAGCCTCGGCTCCGAAACGAACTGATAGGATAAAAGCCCGTGATGAACTCTTCTGTTGCGGGGCCCAAGAACGACACCACCAGACACATCTTCGTGACCGGGGGTGTCGTTTCGTCGTTGGGGAAGGGCCTCACAGCGGCCAGCCTTGGCAACCTGCTCACCGCACGCGGTCTGCGCGTCGTGATGCAGAAACTCGACCCGTACCTGAACGTGGATCCCGGCACGATGAACCCGTTCCAGCACGGCGAGGTCTTCGTCACCGACGACGGCGCCGAGACCGATCTCGACATCGGACACTACGAGCGCTTCCTCGACATCAACCTGTCGCAGGCTGCCAACGTCACCACCGGACAGATCTACTCGCAGGTCATCGCACGCGAACGCCGAGGAGAGTACCTCGGCGACACCGTGCAGGTCATCCCGCACATCACCGACGAGATCAAGCGCCGCATGCGGCTGCAGGCGACCGAAGAGCCCCGCCCCGACGTGATCATCACCGAGGTGGGCGGCACCGTCGGCGACATCGAGTCGCAGCCGTTCCTGGAGGCCGCGCGTCAGCTGCGTCACGAGCTCGGGCGTGGCAACGTGTTCTTCGTGCACGTCTCGCTCGTGCCGTTCATGGGCGCCTCCGGCGAGCAGAAGACCAAGCCCACCCAGCACTCCGTGGCGGCCCTGCGCCAGGTCGGAATCCAGCCCGACGCCCTCGTGCTGCGCAGCGACCGTCCGGTCAGCGCGAGCAACCGCAACAAGATCGCGTTGATGTGCGACGTCGACATCGAAGGCGTCATCAACACCGTCGACCTGCCCAGCATCTACGACATCCCGTCGACGCTGAATGACCAGGGCCTGGATTCCTACATCACCCGCCGGCTCGACCTGGACGAGAAGGCCGGCGACGTGGATTGGACCCGCTGGCAGAAGGTGCTGCACGCGGTGCACAACCCCAAGCACGAGGTCACCATCGGCCTGGTCGGCAAGTACATCGACCTGCCCGACGCGTACCTGTCGGTGACCGAGGCGCTCAAGGCCGGCGGCTTCGCGCAGGAGACCAAGGTCAACATCCGCTGGATCCCCTCCGACTCCTGCGAGACGCCGGAGGGTGCCGAGAAGGCGCTCGGCGAGCTGGACGGCATCTGCGTGCCCGGTGGTTTCGGCATCCGCGGAATCGAGGGCAAGCTCGGCGCGCTGCGCTTCGCCCGCGAGCAGGGCATCCCCACGCTCGGCCTGTGCCTGGGCCTGCAGTGCATGGTGATCGAGTACGGCCGCAACATGGCGGGCATCGCCGGGGCATCCTCGACCGAGTTCGACCCGGAGACCGCCGAGCCGATCATCGCGACGATGGCCGAGCAGGTTGAGATCCTCGATGGCGGCGACCTGGGCGGCACCATGCGCCTGGGCCTGTACGAGGCCGCACTCGGTGAAGGGACGCTGGCCCGTGAGCTGTACGGCTCCGAGGTCGCATCCGAGCGCCACCGTCACCGCTACGAGGTCAACAACGCCTACCGCGATCGCCTCTCCGACGCCGGACTGGTGTTCTCGGGGCTGAACCCCGATCTCGACCTCGTCGAGTACGTCGAGCTGCCGCGCGACGTGCACCCGTTCTACATCGCCACCCAGGCGCACCCCGAGCTGCGCTCGCGCCCCACCTCGCCGCACCCGCTGTTCCGCGGCCTGGTCGGAGCGGCCATCGAGCGCTCGCGCTCCAGCGAGCTGTTCGACGATGACGACGCCTGAGCGACTGCAGGACGAGCCCTTCGAGCCGGAGGTCCTCTCCAGCGATGTGGTCTACAAGGGCTGGGTCTGGGATGTGCGCTCGGACCGGGTCGCCTACGGCGACGGCGAGATGGTGCGCGAGTACGTCGCGCACACCGGTGCTGTCGCCGTCGTCGCGTTGGACGATCAGGATCGCGTACTGGTGATCCAGCAGTACCGGCATCCGATCCGCCACCGGGACTGGGAGCTGCCCGCCGGGCTGCTCGACATTCCGGGGGAGGATCCGATGCTCGCCGCCCAGCGCGAGCTGGCGGAGGAGGCTGATGTCACTGCGAGCCACTGGGAGCATCTGGTCTCGTCCTGGACCACGCCGGGCGGCAACGACGAGATGATCCACGTCTACCTCGCCACCGGCATCGCCGCGGCGGAGGCCGCGCACGAGCGCGAGGACGAGGAGGCGGACATCCGGGTCGAGTGGGTTCCGCTGGCGGATGCTGCGGATGCCGTGCTCGCCGGACGGATGCACAACGGCATCCTCTCCATCGGCGTTCTGGCCACCGAGCGGCGGCTGCGCGAGCGGACCTGAGATGAAGCTCGATCGTGCGCTCAACGCGTATCTGCGCCACGTCACGATCGAGCGCGGTCTCTCCGAGCACTCCATCGCCGCGTACCGGCGCGATCTGAACGCCTACCTCGACTGGCTCGCCGAGCAGGAGATCTCGGAGACCGGGGAGATCACTCCCGCCGTCGTCGCCTCGTTCATCGCCGAGCGCTCCGCCGCCGAGCCGCCGCCCGCGGCGACGAGCCTTGCGCGTCTGCAGTCCTCGGTGCGCGGCTGGCACCGCTTCCTCGCCCGGGAGGGCATCGAGCAGGAAGACCCGACCGGCCGGCTCAAGCCGCCGAAGACGCCGCGACGACTGCCGAAGGCGCTGACGATCGAGCAGGTGGAGCGACTGCTCGCCGCTCCCTCGCCGGAAGACCCCCTCGGCATCCGCGACCGCGCCCTGCTCGAACTGCTGTACGCGACCGGTGCCCGTGTCTCGGAGGCCGTGTCGCTCGACGTCGACGATCTCGCCTACGGCGATGTGCTGCGCCTGCGCGGCAAGGGCGACAAGGAGCGGATCGTGCCGGTGGGCTCCTACGCCCGCGCGGCGGTGGACGCGTACCTGACCCGGGTGCGGCCGCAGCTCGCCGCGAAGGGGAGGGCGACTGCGCGACTGTTTCTGGGTGCGCGGGGCGCCCCGCTGTCGCGGCAGAGCGCGTGGCTGGTGATCCGTGCCGCCGCCGAGCATGCGGAGATCACCGCCGAGGTGTCACCGCACACGTTGCGCCACTCCTTCGCCACGCACCTGCTGCAGGGCGGAGCGGACGTGCGCGTCGTGCAGGAGCTGCTCGGCCACACCTCGGTCGCGACCACTCAGATCTACACGCACGTCTCGGTCGACACTCTGCGCGACATCTACATCACCTCGCACCCGCGCGCCCGCTGAGAGGGGATCGCGCCGCGCGCCGAGCCGTGTCCCGCCCGCCCTGCGGCTACAATCGAGCAAGCACGAAGGAGCAGGAGAACCGGTGGCGGAGAAGGCGACGAAGTCCAGGTCGAAGGCGACGAAGGGGGATGACACCCCTATCGGTCCGACCGGCCGTCCCTACCAGGGCTTCGCGACCCCGGAGCCGCTGGACTCCCACGGGCCGGCGCGGATCATCGCGCTGTGCAATCAGAAGGGCGGCGTCGGCAAGACGACCACCTCGATCAACCTGGCCGCCGCTCTCGCCGAGTACGGCCGCAAGGTGCTCGCCGTCGACTTCGACCCGCAGGGAGCGCTGTCGGCCGGGCTGGGCATCATCGTGCACGACGTTCCCACGGTCTACGACCTGCTGCTGGACACCAAGCGCGATCCGCACGACGCGATCGTGCATTCCACCACACCGAACTTGGACGTGCTGCCCGCCAACATCGATCTGTCCGCCGCAGAGGTGCACCTGGTCAACGAGGTCGCCCGCGAGACGATCCTCTCCCGCGTGCTGCGTCAGGTGGCCGGCGAGTACGACGTCATCCTCATCGACTGCCAGCCGTCCCTGGGTCTGCTGACCGTCAATGCCCTGACCGCCGCGCACGGCGTGCTCATCCCGTTGGAGTGCGAGTTCTTCGCCCTGCGCGGTGTGGCACTGCTCATCGAGACCATCGACAAGGTGCGCGACCGGCTGAACCCGTCCATCACCATGGACGGACTGCTGGCCACCATGTACGACCCCCGCACGCTGCACTCCCGCGAGGTTCTGGAGCGCGTGGTCGAGGCCTTCGGCGACGACGTGCTGGAGACCGTGATCGGCCGCACCGTGAAGTTCCCGGACGCCTCCGTGTCGGGCGTGCCCATCACCGAGTTCGCGCCGGAGCACGCAGCCGCCCAGGCCTACCTGCGACTGGCGCGGGAGCTGGTCGCCCGTGGCGCCGTCGCCTGAAGACTCCCCGGTCGTTGAGCGAGCGGAGCAAGACGAAACGCATCAGTCTGAAGCAGGCTTCCGCGTCTCGCTGACGAACTTCGACGGACCGTTCGATCTGCTGCTGAACCTGATCTCCAAGCACGAGCTCGACATCACCGAGGTGTCGCTGAGCAAGGTGACCAACGAGTTCATCGCGTATCTGCGGGAGCTGGAGGGGGATGAGGAGCTCGATCAGGCCTCCGAGTTCCTCGTCGTCGCGGCGACCCTGCTGGACATGAAGGTCGCTGGACTCCTGCCGCAGGGCGAGCTGGTGGATGCCGAATCCGTCGCGCTGCTCGAGGCGCGGGACCTGCTGTTCGCCCGCCTGCTGCAGTACCGCGCCTTCAAGGAGGTGTCGGCCTGGTTCGCCCGGTGCCTGCAGCGTGAGGACCGCCGCCATGTGCGCGCGGTTCCGCTGGATGAGAAGCATCGCAGCAGGACGCCCGAGCTGGTCTGGTCGCTGAGCGTGGACGACTTCGCCGCGCTCGCGCTGATGGCCTTCGCTCCGAAGGAGCTGCCCACCGTCGGGCTGGATCACCTTCACGCACCGCTGGTCAGCATCCGGGAGCAGGCAGCCGTCGTCGTGACCCTGCTGCGCAGCACCGAGTCCCTGACATTCCGCGAGCTGGTGAGCGGCGTGGCAGAGCCTGGCATCATCGTCGCGCGCTTCATCTCCGTGCTGGAGCTGTATCGGCACGCGGCGCTGTCGTTCGAGCAGCTCGAGCCGCTCGGCGAGCTGACGCTGCGGTGGTCGGCGGAGACCTGGTCCGACGAGCAGCTGGCGACCCTGGGGGCGGACTATGACAAGTGAGCCGACTATGACCGATGAATCGACGATGGCCGAAGAGACGATGACGGATGCCGAGACCGGCACTGAGACGCCGCTCGCGGAGCGGGTGGAGGCGATCCTGCTGATCGTCGACGAGCCGATCGCGCTGGTGGCGCTGGCCGCCGCCGTGCACGCCCCGGTGCCCGCCGTGCGCCAGACGCTGGAGACCCTCGTCGAGGACTACGACGGCCGGGGTAGGGGACCGCGCCGCGGCTTCGAGCTGCGCGAGGTCGGCGGCGGCTGGCGGCTCTACGTGCGCGAGGACCATGATGATCTGGTGGCCGAGTTCATCGGCGGACAGGCGCCGGCACGGCTGTCGCAAGCGGCGCTGGAGACGCTGGCCGTGATCGCGTACAAGCAGCCGGTCACGCGCGGTCAGGTGGCCTCGATCCGCGCCGTGAACGTCGACTCCGTCGTGCGCACGCTGCTCGCCCGCGGGCTGATCACCGAGCTGTTCGCCGATTCCGAGACGGGTGCGATCAACTACGGCACGACCGACCAGCTGCTGCAGCACCTGGGGATCAACTCGATCGACGAGCTGCCCCCGATCTCGCCGCTGCTCGACGACGGGGCCGAAGGATTCGATGAAGGAGTGATCCGATGACCGGCACAGAAGCACAGGGCGCCGAGGGCGTCCGCCTGCAGAAGGCGCTCGCGAACGCCGGCGTCGCATCCCGTCGCGTGATCGAGAACTACATCGTCGAGGGCCGCATCCGGGTGAACGGGCGCACCGTCACCGAACTCGGCAGGCGCATCGACCCCGAGACCGACCTGATCGACGTCGACGGCACCGCCGTTCAGCTGGACGTGTCCAAGCGCTACGTCATCCTCAACAAGCCGACCGGCGTCTTCAGCACGATGCGCGACGAGAACGGGCGCCCGGATCTGCGCCGATACACGAAGGACTGGCCCGAGCGGCTGTACAACGTGGGGCGGCTGGATGCCGAGACCAGCGGCCTGCTGATCCTCACCAACGACGGCGACCTCGCGCACGTGCTCGCGCACCCGTCGTTCGGGGTCACGAAGGTCTACATCGCGAAGGTCAGCGGCGAGGTCACGGCGCAGACCATCGCGAAGCTGACCCGCGGCTTCGACCTCGAGGACGGGCCGATCAAGGCCGACAAGGCGCGGCTGCTGGACGTCTCGCGCGGAGCGAGCCTGGTGGAGCTGACGCTGCACTCCGGACGCAACCGGATCGTGCGCCGCATGATGGCCGCGGTGGGCCACCCGGTCGAGGAGCTGGTGCGCCGGCAGTTCGGCCCGCTCCACCTGGGAACTCTCCCGGTCGGGCAGGCCCGTGAGCTGAGTAAAATCGAACGCGGCGCCTTGCTGACTCTGTCGCGCCAGGATTCTCCTGCGGACGCCGGAGACGACGACCCGCAGGAGACCGAGTGAGCGATTCCACGAACGCACGCGCAGCGCGCGTGTCCGGCACCGTGCGCATCGTCGGCGCGGGACTGCTCGGCTCCAGCATCGGCCACGCTCTGCGGGCCAAGGACGTCGACGTGGTGCTCGCCGACGCGTCTCCCTCGCAGCTGCGGCTGGCGATCGACTACGGCGCAGGACGCGCGGCGCGCGAGGACGACAGCCCCAGCCTGATCGTGGTGGCCGTGCCGCCGGATGTCACCGCCGATGTCATCCAGGCGGAGCTCGCCGCGTACCCGGGAGCCGTCGTCACCGACGTCGCGAGCGTGAAGCTCGCCCCCTTCGACCAGCTGCGCAGACGCGGTGTCGACTTGACGCGCTACATCGGCTCGCATCCGCTGGCCGGGCGTGAGCGCGGCGGGGCGATCTCCGCTCGTGCCGACCTGTTCATCGGACGACCCTGGGTGGTGTGCCGCGACGACGAGACTCGCGCCGCCGACCTGGCCGTCGTCGAGGCGCTCGCGCTGGACGTGGGCGCCATGCCGCTGGAGATGACCCCCGAGGAGCACGACCACTCGGTCGCCCTGACCTCGCACGTGCCGCAGGTGGTGGCGAGCCTGCTGGCCGCTCGCCTGGCATCCGCCGAGGAGGACTCGCTGAGCCTGGCGGGCCAGGGCGTGCGCGACACGACCCGCATCGCCGCATCCGCCCCCGAGCTGTGGGTGCAGATCCTCAGCGCCAACGCCGAGCCGGTCGTCGAGGTGCTCGACGCCCTCGCCGCCGACCTGGAGCAGCTGACCGCAGCGCTGCGCGAGCCGGACGCGCCCGGTGCGCGTCGCACCGTCGCGGATGCCATCCGCCAGGGCAACGAGGGCGTGGAGCGCCTGCCGGGCAAGCACGGTCAGAACCGCCGGTTCGAGCAGCTGGTCGTCATGGTGGACGACACCCCCGGTCAGCTCGGGCGTCTGTTCGGCGAACTCGGCGAACTGGGCGTGAACGTGGAGGACCTGCGTCTGGAGCACTCTCCGGGAGCGCAGTTCGGCCTGGCCGACATCAGCGTGGCGCCGGCCGCGCTGCGCGGTGCCATCGAGGGTCTGGAAGAACGCGGCTGGCGGATTGCGGGGAACACCAATGACTGAGTTCGCTCACACTGACGCGCACAAGTTCATCGCGATCGACGGGCCGGCCGGTTCCGGCAAATCCAGCGTCTCCAAGGCGATCGCGCGCAGGCTCGGCTACGGCTACCTCGACACCGGGGCCGCCTACCGCGCCCTGGCGTGGCACGTGCTCGAGCAGGGCGCGGACACCGCGGATGCCGATGCCGTGCGCTCGGCAGCATCCGCCTTCCCCCTGAACCAGCGTCTGGACCCCGATGACCGGCGCGTGCTGGTGGGGGAGACCGATGTGACCGACGCGATCCGCGAGCCGCGCGTGTCCGCGGCCGTGAGCGGCGTGGCGCGCGTGCCCGAGGTGCGTGTGCAGGTCAACGAGATGTTCCGCAGGATCGTGGCCGAGGCCGACTATTCTGCGGTGGTCGTCGAGGGTCGTGACATCACGACCGTCGTCGCCCCGGATGCGCCCGTGCGCATCCTGCTGACCGCCGCGCCCGAGGTGCGCGCCGCGCGCCGTGCGGGAGAGCTCGCCGGCGAGAACGCGGCGGCCGTCGCCGAGGCGCTGCACAAGCGCGATGCCTCCGACAGCAGCGTGGTCGACTTCCTCAACGCCGCCCCCGGCGTGGACGTCGTCGACTCGACAGAACTTGATTTCATGCAGACCATCGACGCCGTGCTCGCAGTGATCGAGCACCGGCGCGATGCCGATAAGGAGCTTGACCATGGCTGAAGACGACTACGAAGGCGGTCCGGACGACCTGGCCGAGAAGATGGCCGACCTGGATGAGGAGCTCGCCCAGAAGCGCGCAGATCTCATGCGGGCGACCCTCTCTGACTACGACCTGGACGACGAGGACGCGCACCTGCTGGACGGGGTGACTCGCGGTGAGGACGGCATCGAGTACATGCCGGCGCTGCCGGTGGTCGCGATCGTCGGCCGCCCGAACGTGGGCAAGTCGGCGCTGGTGAACCGCATCCTCGGGCGTCGTGAGGCGGTCGTCGAGGACACTCCCGGTGTCACCCGCGACCGGGTCACCTACAAGGCGGAGTGGATGGATCGTCGGTTCTCGATCGTCGACACCGGCGGCTGGGAGCCGGATGCCAAGGGCATCGACCGCTCCGTGGCCGCACAGGCCGAGGTGGCCATCGACCTGGCCGACATGGTGCTGTTCGTCGTCGATGCGAGGGTCGGTGCGACCTCGACCGACGAGTACGTCGTGAAGATGCTGCGCAAGAGCGGCAAGCCGGTGTTCCTCGTGGCGAACAAGATCGACGACGCCCGTCAGGAGCCCGAGGCCGCGGCGCTCTGGAACCTGGGCCTCGGTGAGCCGCACCCGGTCTCCGCCATCCACGGGCGCGGCGTCGCCGACCTGCTGGATGCGATCATGGAGAAGCTGCCCGAGGTCTCGGCGGTCGCCAAGGCCGAGATCGGCGGACCGCGCCGCGTGGCGATCCTGGGCCGGCCGAACGTGGGCAAGTCGTCGCTGCTGAACAAGGCGGCGAAGGAGGAGCGCGTGGTCGTCAACGACCTCGCCGGCACCACCCGCGACCCGGTCGATGAGATCGTCGAGCTGGGCGGAAAGATGTGGCGGCTGGTCGACACCGCCGGCATCCGCCGCCGGGTGCACCTGCAGCAGGGCGCGGACTTCTACGCGTCGCTGCGCACCTCCGCCGCGCTCGAGAAGGCCGAGGTGGCGATCGTCGTGCTCGATGTGAGCCAGTCGATCAGCGTGCAGGACCTGAACATCATCGACATGGTGCTCGAGTCGGGCCGTGCGCTCGTGCTCGCGTTCAACAAGTGGGACCGCCTGTCGGACGACGACCTGGAGAACGCGGATCGGCGCCGCTACCTGGAGCGCGAGATCGAGCAGGACCTCGCGCACGTCGCGTGGGCGCCGCGGGTGAACATCTCGGCGAAGACCGGATGGCACTTCGACAAGCTCGTTCCGGCTCTGGAGCGCGCGCTGGAGAACTGGGATCGTCGTATTCCGACCGGCAAGTTCAACGCGTTCATCACCGAACTCGTCGCCGCGCACCCGCACCCGCTGCGCGGAGGCAAGCAGCCGCGCATCCTGTTCGGCACGCAGGCGATCACGCGTCCGCCGACGTTCGTGCTGTTCACGACCGGTTTCCTCGACCCGGGCTACCGCCGGTTCATCCAGCGCCGTCTGCGCGAGGTGTACTCGTTCGAGGGCACGCCGATCGTCATCAACATGCGCGTGCGGGAGAAGCGCCAGCGCTGAGGCGCCCCGAGCCGCTCTGAGGCAGAATGGGAGCGGATGCCATGATCCCGGCATCCGTTCCCGCCCGGCCCACGAGGCCCGCCGAAGGAGACTGCGATGACGCACACCCTGCCCCTGCCCGATTTCGCCCACGAACGCGTGGAGGTGATCACGGGCCCGCGCAGCGGTCTGTTCATCACCGTCGCACTGCACTCGTCCGTGCTCGGCTCCGCGCTCGGCGGCGCGCGGCTGTGGACGTATCCGCACTGGAGCGACGCGCTCGGCGACGCACTGCGGCTCTCGGCGGCCATGACGCTGAAGAACGCCGCGGCGGGACTGGATGCCGGTGGCGGCAAGTCCGTCATCCGTCTGGCGCCCGGTGAGACGCTGGATGCCGATCGCCGTCGTGCCGCGTTCCTCGATCTCGGCGACGCCGTCGAGCTGCTGGACGGGCGGTACCGCACGGCTGAGGACGTCGGATCGACCACGGATGACATGCTCACGGTGAGCGAGCGCACGCAGCACGTCGTCGGTCTGCCCTCGACCGTGGGCGGGTCGGGAGAGCCGGCCGGGCCCACCAGCCTGGGCGTGTACGCGTCGCTGCAGGCGGTGCTGGAGCGCGTGACCGGATCGGCCTCTCCGAAGGGCCGCCGGGTGACGATCTCGGGCCTCGGCCAGGTCGGCGGACGCCTGGCGGCGCGTCTGGCCGAGCAGGGCGCTGAGTTGACGGTCACCGACATCAATCCCGCACGGCAGGCGTTCGCCTCGGAGATCGGTGCGACGTGGGTGGAGCCGGGCGGGGAGCACCTGGTCGCCGGGGATATCTTCGTGCCGGCCGGTATCGGCGGCGTGCTGACCGATGAGGTCATCGACGCACTGGATGTGAAGGCCGTCTGCGGTCCGGCGAACAACCCGTTGGCCTCGCATTCCGGGGCGGCACGGCTCGCGGAGCGCGGCATCCTGTACGCACCGGACTTCGTGGTGAACGCGGGCGGTGTGATCTACCTGGATCTCGAGGCGAAGCAGATCGGCACGAGCGAGGAGATCATGGCTCGGGTCGCGGGCATCGGCGACACCGTGCGCACGATCCTGGATGCGGCGGAGGAGCGCGGCGTCACGCCGCTGCAGGCCGCGGAGGAGCTGGCCGCGTCGCGTCTGCGCGCCGGCGCCGAGGCTTCCGGGTCTCTGAGCCTGTCGAAGGGCCGGTAGAGCTGCGGCCGGTAACGCGCGGACTCGTGCCGTCGGCGGCGGCGCGGCTGTGAAAGGCTGGAGGGGTGACGATCATCCCTCCAGCTCCTGGTGAGCCGCGCCGTCCCGATGGACCGCGAGACAGCGGGGATGCGTGGGTCGTCGCACCGACGGGCGAGAAGTACTGGGGCCGGTACGGGGCCGCAGGGCTGCTGGCTGTGGACGCGGAGCGCGGCGTGCTGCTGCAGCATCGGGTCGGCTGGAGCCACTTCGGTGGAACCTGGGGCGTGCCCGGTGGTGCGCTGCACGAGGGGGAGGGTCCGCTGGCCGGCGCTCTGCGCGAGGCTCAGGAGGAGGCCGGGATTCCCGACGGTGCCGTGCGGGCGAGGTTCGCGAGCCTGCTGGATCTCGGGATCTGGTCGTACACGACGGTCGTCGCGGATGTCGTCGAGCAGTTCGATCCGGTGATCAGCGATCCGGAGAGCCTCGCGCTGGCATGGGTTCCGGTGGACGAGGTGGACCAGCGGCCGCTGCATCCGGGTTTCGGGTCGGCGTGGCCGATGCTGCGGTCGCTGCTGACCGTGCGTCCGGTGATCGTCGTGGATGCCGCGAACGTCGTGGGTTCGGTTCCCGATGGCTGGTGGAAGGATCGGCCGGGCGCGGCGATGCGGCTGCGTGACCGCCTGTCGTCCTGGGTTGCCGGTGGGGTGCCGCCGAACGAACTCGGCCTCGACGCCTACCGCTGGTTCCCGCGGGTGTCGCTGGTGGTCGAGGGCGAGGCGCGTGCGATCTCGGAGGCGGACGGACGGCACGGTGTGCGTGATCGCGTGGAGGTCGTGCGGGCGGATGCCAGTGGCGATGACGCGATCGTCGATGAGACGCGGCGGCTGCTGTCCGGAGGTGCGCGAGCGTTGGTCGTGACGAGCGATCGCGGTCTGCGTACACGCGTCGAAGAACTCGGCGCGGAAGTCCATTCGGCCGGCTGGCTGCTGGGCCTGCTGGGCTGAGGCTCGGGTCAGAAGGGTGCGCCGACCGTCTCTGGTGCGGCGGTGGTGTCGAAGACGAAGCGTGATTCCGTCGGCGGGCCCGGTGGTTCCGGTGGTTCTGCTGACGGTGGCTCCGCGCCGGCCTCGTCGGACGGCACGAACATGACGCGACGACGCGCAGGGTCGGCGTACTCGCGACCGGTGGGGCTGGTCCAGATGACCGTCTGATCGGGGAGCTGCCTGGCCGTCCAGCGGTGTTCGTCGGGGACGGAGGGGTGCTTGAGCGTGTGATGCGCGACGCAGAAATGGGAGAGGTTGCCGAGCTCGGTGCGCCCACCGAGGGCGTAGTCGTGGTTGTGGTCGATCTCGCAGCGGTGCACCGGCCGACGACAGCCGGGGAACCGGCAGTGCTGGTCACGCGCGCGGAGGTAGCGGCGCATGGGCTCGGTGGGCGTGTAGGTGTCGGTCTCGGTGACGAAGCCGCGCGGGTTCAGGAACAGGCGCGTCCAGCCTGTGCGGGCACCGGCGAGCGTGCGGGCGACATCGGGGTGGAGTGGACCGTGTCCGTCGAGTTCAGCGGGCCGGTCGTCGGCCCCGGCAAGAGTGGTGGCCGCCACGGTGACCTGGATGGTGGCATGAATGTTGTTCAGGCCGGTGCCGTGCACTGCGGACGGGTCGGCGGCGAGGAGAAGATCGGTGAACAGATCCGCACGGCGCTGGTCCATGGTGCGGTTGTCGTCGGGGATGCGGATGATGAGAGGGCTGTCGGGATTGAATCGCGGGTCGGTCGCCGGATCGGCTTCGACGGCCTGGGCGTCCCGTGCCGCCGCGGCTTCGGCTTCGATGTCTTCCCAGTCCTCCCGGGACAGGGGATCAGTGCTGAACGTGTCGCTGGCGAAGATCGCATCGACGGGCCGGTCGGCTCGAGCCTCGGCGAAGGCCTCTTCTTCGGCATCCCACCCGGCTTCCTCCGGCGTGATGGAAGGCAGGACGGGCTCGCGGTGGTCGGCGTGCTGTATCTGTTGGCGGGCCATCTGGGTGAGACGGTCCATGATGCCGATTGCGAGGTGTGCGGGCAGCACGGCCTGCAAAAGTGCCATCCCCTCGCCGACCGATCGGACAGTCACGGCCCGCTCATCGCGAGCGCGAGAGTGCTGTTCCACGACCGTGAGTCCGGCGAGGGCGGCGGCGACGGTGCGGGCGTGGGCCTTGGTTCGGGCCGGAGTGTCGTGTTCGGCGACTTCCAGCACGGCTGCTTCGTACAGGGCCAGGGTGTTTGAGGCGACGGTGCCGGTGCGGACTGCTTCGCGCACGGCATCCGACTCCCGGATGATCTCCCGCACATGCGCCGCGGTGACCCGCCCGGCTTGGAATGCGGCGCGGGTGAGATCGAATTCTTCGCCCAGCATCCGCGCGTCGGTGAATGCGAACTCCATCGACCCCTTCGACACGTTCCCCGCGGCCGAATGCTCCGCGATCATCGACCGGATGATCGTCTCCCGATGCATCGGAGCGCACGCGATCTCGTCCTCCATCAGAGTCCACCGCTGCGCGAGCAGTCCGGCAGCCTCGGCCTGCAGTATGGCGATCTCCCGCTGCTTCTCGCGCCACGCATCCAACAGCGCGACGCGCTGTTCAATGAGAGCGGAGATGTCTTCGGCCATGCCTCCAGTTTGGAACAAAGATTCGAAAAAGGGAAGTGGATTCTCGAATACGGAGGATTCAATCCTCATCCGGACCCCGGCCCCTGAGTCGGTCGATCTCACGGCGCTCGCGCTTGGTCGGCCGGCCCGCACCTCGGTCGCGCACGCCGAGCATGGCGACCGGGTCACGGGGAGGGGTGCGGTCGTCGTAGGCGGTCACCGCGACCGGTGCGCCGACGCGCTTGGCGAGGGTCTGCTTCACGGTGAGGATCCGGTCGAATCCGGAGATGCGCACCCGCACCTCGTCGCCGGGCTTGACCGTCTGCGCGGCCTTGGTCTTCTCTCCGTTCACGCGCACATGGCCGGCGCGGCACGCCGTGGTGGCCGCGGAGCGGGTCTTGTAGATGCGAATCGCCCACAACCAGCTGTCCACGCGGACCGGCTTCACAGCATCCGTCATCTCGACTCCCGCTTCGCGAGAGTGCGGAGGACGCCCCAGACGATCAGGCCCTGGCCGATCGTGTAGGTGGCCATCACGGCCGGGCTCGTCCAGTCGGGCATGCCGTCCGGAAGGAAGAGGCGGAACGCGAGGAGGGAGTCGCTGGCGAGGAAGAACGCACCGCCCACCGCGACGATCGGGTGGCACCGGGCGGAGGTCGCGGCGGTTGCGGCCAGGATGAGCCCGTAACCGGCGACGGCGGGGAAGAGGGCGCCGGTGTGCGGGCCGAGCATCGCCAGCATCCCGACCCACCATGCGGCGTAGACGAGCGTCCACCGGGGGAGTCGCCGGATGCGCGCGAAGCGCAGGAACAGGGCGATGTAGCCGATGTGAGCGATGCCGAAGAAGAGGAGCATCAGAGGCAGCTCGGGGGCACCGGGGAAGAATGTTCCCGCGCCGTCGCCGAGCCAGGAGAAGACGATCGCGCCGATCAGCAGCGCGATGACGGTGCGTGGACGCAGGCGGGGTGCCGCGATGAGGGCCGGGATCGCCAGCAGAGGCATGAGCGTCAGTTTGGTGGGACCGGCGATCGGGCTGCCGAGTGCGAGGGCGACCACGTGGATGACGGACAGCGCGAGGTACGGGACCCAGACTGCGACGTCGACGGGATGGATGCTGCCGTGCACCCCCGCATCGCTCTTCACCGGCGCAGGGGTGGGGCTCACGATTCGACCGTGACCGCTGTGACGGCACCGTCTCCGTCGAGATGCGCGGCCGGCCAGTATCCTTCGGGGAAGTGCTCGCCGCACGTGTCGACGAAATGCAGCACGAAGGTGCCGTCGGCGGCGGCCTCGATCGCCTCCAGCTGCAGATCCTGGGCTCCTTCATCGAACTCGGGCTGTTCGGGTTCGACGTCGCTGAACTGGGTGATGACGGCATCCGATGCGGTGCGGCGGATGCTGTCGAGCTCCGCGACGACGGCGCGGAGCCGGGGGAGCAGCGACTGCACTGCTTCTGCGTCGGTCCCGTCGATCATCAGCTCGATCTCGGCCTCGCCGTCGGGAATGCTGCCGACATACCAGTCGTGGACGGCGACGGTGCCGTCTTCGAAGGTGCTCTCGCCGCGGACGAGACGGCCGAGTTCGGGGTCGTCGAGGGACGGATGCTGTGCAGTCATGGCTTCACGGTAGCGCGGCGCATCACTTCAGCTCGCGAACCACGAGCACGCGTCCTCGCGTGAGCGGTTCGGTCTGGTGGAATCCGTGCGACAGGAAGGTCGACAGGGTGCCGTGGAAGAGGTCGTTGGAGCGGTGCGTGCCCTCGGAGGTGTCGACGGGATAGGCCTCGATGAGTCGGGCACCCGACTCTTCCGCGTAATCGATTGCGGCGTCGAGCAGCTGCGCGGTGAGGCCCATGCCGCGGAACTCGCGGCGCACGACGAAGCATGTGACGGACCAGACGCTCGGGTCGTCGAGGGGCTCGGCGGTGGCTGCGGCGATCGCCCTGGTGCGGAGGATGCGGGTCTGCGCCGTGCGGGGTCCGACGCGGATCCATCCGGCTGCCTCGCCGTCGACGTAGGCCACGAGTCCGGGTGGAGGGCCGGAGGCGATCTCTTCATGCAGCATGTCCCGTCGCTGCTCGAGGTCGGTCGCGTGCCAGTCCTTGTTGCTCACGACCGGCCAGATGCACTGGCAGCTGCGCCCGTCTCCGCCGCCGGAGAGCGAATGCTGCACGTCAGTCCATCGGGTGATCGTGGCATGTTCCGTGGTGATCGTCGCCATGCTGGCACGTTACGCGGGGGCGCAGACATCGGCAACGGATGCTGAGCGCCACGCCCGGTCGGCACTGTTTCGCGGAGGCTGTTCGGGTGAGCTAGGATTGTGGAGTTGCCCGCGCGAAAGCGCGGACTGCCACGGGCTGTGGCGCAGCTTGGTAGCGCACTTGACTGGGGGTCAAGGGGTCGCAGGTTCAAATCCTGTCAGCCCGACCGAGAGGTCCCGGAAACTCAAGGGTTTCCGGGACTTTTTCTGTAGGTGGATGTGATCCGGTCATCGAAAACCCATCACTTTGACGCCCTCGCGGCCCTCTCAGGCCGCCGCGCTCCGGCACGGGAGCGACCGTGCCGGTTGCTCCCGATTCGTGGGTGGGAGCAGGACGCACCTGTTCGGTATGGACACCGAACACAGCCCGGCCGGCAACCCCTGGGGTCTGGAACCGCTGCTCGACGTCGGCGAGCTCGCCGCGTACCTGGGCGTTCCCGTCTCGACGGTCTACGACTGGCGCACCCGCAGTCTCGGTCCGCGCGCGTATCGCTTCGGCAAGCATCTGAAGTTCGCGCTCTCGGACGTGCGGACCTGGATCGAGCAGCAACGCGACCCCGAACCGCCCGCCTCTCCAGAGGGGAGGTAACCCGATGAGCCGGCAGCGTTTGACCATCGGCACCTTCGGAGAGATCGGCCACCTTGCGAGCCCCAACGGACGCGTCATAGCGCGCGCCCGCTATCGCGATTGGGATGGCAACACGCGGCTCGTCCAGGCGACCGGGGAGACACGGAAGTCCGCCGAGCGGGCGCTGAAGGCGAAGCTCGCCGACCGGAGCCTCTTCCAGCCGTCGTCCTCGGCGCTCACCCCGGATAGCCCGTTCCCGGACCTGGTCGCGTACTGGCTCGAAGACCTCGAGCTCGAGGACCGGCTTTCCAAGCGCACCCTGCAGCTCTATGAGCGGAACATGCAGACTCTCGTCCTGCCGGTCTTCGGAAACCTGACTCTGCGGGAGATCGGCGTCGCCCGCTGCGACCACTTCCTCAAGCAGCTCGCGAAGCAGAGCTACAACCGCGCCAAGCAGGCCCGCGTCGTCCTCCGGCTCGCACTCGGCCTCGCTGTTCGGCATGAGGTGCTGCCGGGGAACCCGATGGATCACGTCTCGCGGCTGCACCGGCCGGCGTCGACGCCGAACGCGCTGACGCCAGTGGAGGTGAACGCGATCCGCACAGCGATCGCGTTCTGGGAGGCCGGGCGCTCGATCTCGGGGCCGAAGCCCGACGGGCAGCTCGGTGCGATCGTCGAGGTCATGCTCGGCACCTCCGCCCGCATCGGCGAGGTCCTCGCCATCCGACGCCGCGACATCGACGTCACCAGCCCGCCCCGTCCATCCGGATCACCGGCACGATCGTCAGCCACAGGGGAGAGCCGACCACGCGGCAGGACCACCCGAAGACCGCGAAGTCGCGGAGGACGGTCGCGATCCCATCATTCACCGCGGAAGCGGTGCGCCGACGCCTGACACGCTTGGCTGACCCGTCACTTGACGCCCTGCTGTTCTGCAGTCGCGAGGGAACACCGCTGACGACGAACAACGTGCGCCGTCAGCTTCGGCACGTGCTGAACCTCGCTGGAATCACGGGCGTGACACCACACATGTTCCGCCGCACCGTCGCGACCGCGATCAACGAGCAGGCCGGCGTTGAACTTGCTGCCGAACTGCTTGGGCACACGGACCCGAAGATCACGATCCAGCACTATATCCGCCGCAGTGAGATGGTGAATCCGGTCACCGCCGAGATGCTGGAGCGGGCGTTCGCGAAGGACCAGTGATCGGTGACCGCGCGACGGGATCGTCGCAGGTGTGAGCGACCTGTGGCGATCCCATCCGGTGGAGGGGGCGCCGTCTATGCCTGTGGGTTGGGCTTGGCGCGCTGTGTCTCAAAGACGGAGAGGTCGCCGTCCGCCAGCCCGCTCAGATCGACGCCCTCCTTGATGAGCTCTCGTTCGACCCGATCGAAGATCTCGATCAGAAGCGGGTAGTGCTCGGCCGCATAGACGAGCAACGCCGGGATGTCCTTCTTCAAGAGTGGAGCGCACTGAGGCGGGCGAACCTCGGCGACATCGGATGATTCGTTGAGCGGTGATTCGGGCATCTCATTGCTGTCTTCCTGGTGTTGTTTCCTTGCGGCGTCGAGCGGGCCGCGCCCGCTACGGATCTTCGGCGTACTCGATAGGTGCGCTTCGCTCCCACCCAAGGAACTCGTCCTCATTGGCGGGTAGCTGGGAGGGGGCTGGAGCGAAGGCTCGATCAGACCAGTAGGTCGGGGGTTCGACTCTCATCAGGTGCACCCGGGGTGCTCTATGCGAAGCGCTGCGGCACATGCAGAAGGTCAAAGGTTCGAATCCCGTTAGGTCCACCTGGCGTGCGTTGTGCGAAACGGCCGGTGATCGTGACGTCGCGGGTTCGACTCGCGTTAGGTCTACCGAAGCGGCTCTACACGAAATCCTCTTCGGCGGCGCCGCGCAGGCCACCTAGCTTGGCGATCTCCGGACGAAGCTCGACGCGGATGTCTTCTGGGTTCGGCCCGATGAGCACACGGTCCAACAAGACATTGTTCAGCTGCTTGCGATCTGTGGGCGCCGCTGCGAGGTAGCGGTCGCAGGCGTCTTCGAGGAGATCGAGCGATTCCGCCAAGTGCTTCATCTGGAAGGCGACATCGCCGCTCAGGCGTTCCTTCTCGGCCTCGGTGCGGGAGAGCGATTCGGCCAACTTGCGCTGCTCCTCGACGAACAGGTCGCGAGGCAGGGCATCGGAGTAGTAAGCCTCGAGGAGTTTCTCTTGGCGCAGCCGGATCTCTTGCGCCTGTGCGGCGAGGTCTGATCGCTTCTGCTTGGAGCCGGATGCTTCATCCGCGAGCCGATCCTGCCAACGCAGCTCGATCTCCTTGCGCCAACGAGTGGAGATCTGGATCCGTTCGTAGGCATCCTCGACGCGACGCTCCACGTCGCTGATGCGCAGTGCGCTCTGTGTGCATCGCGGTGTGCCGTTCTGGCGGCCGGAGCAGACGAAGTATTCGTAGACGCGCCCGCTCTTCGACCGAGCTTTGTGGACCAGCAGTCGGCGTTGACAGTTGAAGCAGCGGACCGTGCTCTTGAGGTAGTGCGTGTGGATGCGGCTGCGTTCACCTTGACGCCGAGAGGCGAGGAGGCCTTGGACGGTATCCCAGGTCTTCGCCGGGACCAGCGGCTCGTGGCTTCCTGCATGCTGCACGCCGTTCAGCGTGACGATTCCCTTGTAGTAGGAATTCGTCAGCACACGATGAAGGCTCGCGACAGTCAGTGCCGCGGGGGAGCGGGACGTGGTCGCCCGAGTCCGAAGTCCTCCGTCCCGAAGTGCTGCGACCAGCTGAGCGACGCTCCAATCCCCGGTGGCATAGGTGGCGAACGCCCAGGTGATGTGCGGCGCTCGTTCGTAGTCGAGTTGGATCGCTCGATACTCGCGTCCGTCCTCGGTCTGGCGGCGGACATTTAGATAGCCGATCGGCGCCCGCCCCGGTGTTCCACCGTGGATGGCCTTCTGCCGCATGCCCTTCATCACTTCTTGCGCGAGGTTGCGCGAGTAGAACTCCGCGATCGACGCCATGATCCCGTGCAGGAGCGTGCCGTTCGGAGTCATGTCGATGCCCTCGGTACTTGATATGAGTCGGGCGCCCGCAGCATGAACGGCCTGGGTGATTGCGATGTCGTCGGCACGTGATCGGGCCAGCCGGTCGAGCTTGTGGACGATGACGTAGTCGACGGGATGCTCCTGCAGATAGGTGAGCATCCGTTGGAGCTCTGGGCGGTTCGTGCTTCGGCCCGATTGACCACGATCAACGAACTCAGCGGAGATGAGAGCGCCCAGTCCGTGCGCTTGCTTTCTGTTCGCCTCGCGCGGGGCTGGGATGGAGAAGCCGTCTCGCTCGCCGCCCTTGTCTACTTGCCGAGTAGTCGAGACACGGACGTACGAGACGGCCGATAGCGGCGAGAACAACACAGAGGCAGGGGAGCGGTGTGGGGATGTTTGAAGCGCGTGATTCACTTCAGTAAGGATGACGGCTGCGATGCCTTCTCACGCATCGGCCAAGGGCCGACCAAACCAGGATGGACTCACCGTGTGGACTGAGGAGACGGTCCGGGACTTTCTCGACGGATGTTGGCACGGCTCCGCCGCGAGTTGCATCTGAAGACACTCACGGAGCCCCAACAGCGGTGCTTGCCTATGTCTATCGGGGGGAGCGTGCTTAGATCCGTACCACGTCACCTCGCGAAATGACGACCGTTGCCGCGCGGTGCTCGACCAGAACACGCCTCGCCGCCGGTCGCAGCTTGGCTGACTATGCTGCGACCTCAACCGGCCCGTTAGAGGATCCATCCACTGTGCGCCTGCGCACGGTGAGGCGCACGCTCGGAGGCATGAACGGAATACAGATTGGCTATGCCAGGGTCTCCACCGCCGATCAGGACCTCACGTCGCAGCGGGATGCACTGCTACGGCTCGGTGTCCTCGATGCGAACATCTATGTCGATCACGGGCTGACCGGCACCAACCGGGCCAGGCCGGGACTTCGAGAGGCGCTTGCCGCTGCCCGGGAAGGTGACACGCTCGTCGTGACGAAACTCGACCGTCTCGCCCGGTCAGTACGAGACGCACGCGACATCGCCGACGACCTGACCGCGAAGGGCGTCGCACTCAGCTTCAGCGGAAGCAGGTACGACCCCACCGACCCGGTGGGGCGGCTGCTGTTCAACGTGCTCGCGATGGTGGCCGAGTTCGAGCGCGACCTGATCAGCATGCGCACGAAGGAAGGAATGGCGGTGGCGCGCTCGAAAGGTCATCTCAAGGGCAAGCAACCCAAGTTGTCGACCACGCAGCGGAAGCTGCTGTTCGACGTGCAGGATCGAGTTGAGTACACACAGACGGAGATCGCAGAGTTGTTCAACGTGTCCCGTGCGACCGTCTACCGCGAACTCCAGCGCCGACGGGCGGCGTTCCTTGCCACCTGTGAGGCGCACATCTTCTGACACGGGCCCGCCGCGTCCACCCGCCGCGGTCGTCGATGAACCCCCAGCCGCGGCAGGAGCCGAGCGACCCGCTCACGCGCCACGGGTCAGCGTGACATCCCAAGGCACCGATAGCGGCCGATCCTATGGTCGGAGCCCGTTTGAGGATCGACGACGCCCCACCGTCTTAGGCTGGCAGCATGCGTGACTCGCAAGCCGACCCGATGGCCTGCCCGACCTGCGGCGACAAGTTGGCGTTCGACATTCTCGATGACGAGAAGTTCCTCGTCGCCTGGTCTTGCCTGACCTGCGGCGTTATCCGCACCACGGAACCTGCATAGGACGACTCGCACGGCAGCGACCGCTACCGCGCACTGAATGCATAGGGATCCTCATTCGGGCATTGCGCGGTAGCCGGGCCGTTGGATGTACGCGGACCAGCGCGTCGGTCGACTGGCGGCCGCCCATGCGATCGGAAACGCTCTGGCGAGCTGCGTGAAGATCCACGCGACGTCGATCTGGGTGTCGGCAGCGGTCATGCGCTGGATGGGGATTCGGGGGCCGGGTCACGTGAACTTCGTTGGCCGTGAGCCGATGCTCGCGGCGCGGACATCATCGAGGCCATATCCTAGGGGAGTGCGCATGGAGTTCTGGGCCGTGGTTGCCCAGACCGTACCTGTCATCGCCCTGGCCTTGGTGGTCGAGGTCAGGGCTTTTGGCCGACAGGTTCGCGGAACGCGCACATTCGCCGCTACGAAGCCCCAACGGCGATACTTCGTGATCTCGACAACCGTCGCGGCGGCCCTCCTCATCGTTACCTTTGTCCTGTCCTTGGGCGCTCTTCAGGAAGTCATCGAGTACCACGTCGCATTCACGTACGTCGCGATGTACAGCCTGGCGTTCTGCCTGGGCGCCGTAGTTATCAATCCACTAGTGGCTCTGCTTCCCGCGCTCACGAGCGACATTCGAGCGGATCGGAAGCTCGAGCGGGAGCGCAAGCGCAACTTGCGGGCTCGAACTACGTTGACGACAGCCATTGAGTGGGCGGAGGCGATCCGTCGACGGCGGAACTTGGATCAGCTCACTGAGTTCGCAGACAATTACACGCGAGTTCTGGCCTTTATCCGAAGGACAGAACGCGATCCCGATCCAGGTGACCGAGAGAAGCTGAAGGTTGCCCTCGACTACCTCGCCGAGCTCGACGCCTGGAAGAGCAACTTCGACCGTGAGCAGGTCGAGGGTCGCGACCTAATCGCCGAGGGCCGCGAGATGCTAATCGATCTCCGATCTGAGGGGGCAAGCGTTGACATTGCTCCGTACGTCAAAGAGCTCCGTCGACTGGTCGATTGAGTGAGCCGGGTGTGTTGAGCGCGAGTCGGTAGATTCCGAAATTTGGCGTGACTGGGATGCCGTCCGTTCAAGCCTGTTCGCGCTCGTCGGTTCGATACCCCTCCGAGCCCCCTCGAGGTCGCCGCTCACGATCGCTGCCGCCGCTACCCTCAGCGTGTCAGCGTATCTGTGGACGTCGTCGAGGTCGAGGATGGCGGTCGCGGCGCCACTGTATCGACCCCTCTACGCGCACCGACCGGCAGAGGGGCCCATCGGGCACACTGCGCGAAAGTGATGACGCTAGTCGTCGGTCTCGCGCTTCTCCGCGGTGTCTAGCCGGCGGTGGAGCAGACTCGCTAGAGCAAGGTACTCCAGTGTGGGTGCGGGTTCGAGCTCGCGGTGAGGATCATGCGCTTTCGGATTTCGGACCGCAGCGATGGCGCCCCGAAACAGATGCATGTACCCCGTCTGTTGGTCTTTACCCGACTGGCCTGAGGCGGTCGACAGATCGAGGCGGGGGTGGTTGGCGCTGAAGGCTTGAGTCATCAGCCCGTCGCCGCTTAGATCAAGTCCTGTCAACTGCCGAACGCGATGCTCCAGCGTCTTGAAGGCCTCCAACTCGGCATGGAAGTAGTTTCCTTCTTCGAATAGACGACCAGCAGCCGCTGCCACAACGGGATGCATTGAGGTCAATTCAATGGAGTGGGCGAGCTCCCCGGTTTTCCACTGGGATTCAGATGCGGACGCGGCTGGAGGTTGGGTCGACGCCATCGATCCTCGGATCGCATTCAACATCGCCGCCGCAGTTTCCTCCTCGGGGGCGTAGACCGTGACGTTAGTCCCTGACCCGGTGGTCGAAACGCGAATGCCAGCGATAGACGAATCGCCTGGAGCCCGGTGGATGATAGCGCCGTATGAGAAGGTATCAACTCCGTTCGAGATCGTGTCCACGAACGTCTCGAACCCCTGGAAAGTTCTGCCGGAGCTACCTCTCCTCGTACGCATCTCGTAGTCGGTGACGACGAATCCCTTCGGGCAGGGCAGAGCGTCACGTGCAACACGCAGAGTCGTCACACTCGCGGCGAAGGGGAACCGCTCGTCGAGCTGGATGATGTCGTTTCGAGCCACACAGTCATTGAATCAGTCGCGACGGTGAAGTGGGTGAACCTGATGCGGGCGGCTGTTTCACTCGATCCCCGAGCGGGCTGCGGACGATGAGCCAGCGTGGTCGAACGGCGCCTCGAGTGCGGGCCGCCAAACGGGCACATCTGGGACTGCCCATATTGGAGGTTCACGCTCCGGCGTCGCGGTGGGAAGCCTGTCACCCGTTGCGGCCCTCCGCGGGTAGTGCGCGACAGAGGGGCAACGCGTGCGGCGGAAAACGAGACCGTGGCGAATGCGCGTCGCATCGCATTCGGACGGTGGTCTGTCTCCCAGCGTCCGCAGCCTTCCTGCCACGATGCGCCGCCGAAATTGGAATGCTGCGGTGCAGTTCGCACGTCTCCCGGGATCTCTGTTCGCTACCGTCGGAGGATGGCCATATCGGACGCGACGAGGAAGGTGCTATGGGCGCGAAGTCATAACCGATGCGCGATCTGTCGGTCTCTACTCGCTGTTGACGCTGACAGCGCCGACCTTCCGTGGTTGATCCTCGGAGAAGAGGCACACATTATCGCTCGCAAGCCCGGCGGGCCCCGAGGCCTCGACGGCGATCGCGCGCGGCTCGACGAGTACGAGAACCTCATTCTCTTGTGTGCCGACGATCACAAGCGAGTTGACCTCCAACCTGATGTGTACAGCGCTGCCGATCTGCGCGGGCGCAAGCTCGCCCATGAACGATGGGCGGAGGAGAAGTTCGCCGGCGAGGCGGAGGAGCCCACTCGCCTAGTGAAGGCGCGGGATGAAGATTCGATCCCGATGCAGCCGGTTGTGACCGGTGCCGCGGTCTGGGATCTCGTGGTCGGATCGGGACTGTACTTCATGCGCTCGCTCGAGGATGACTCGGATCCGGAAGCCTCGGACGCTGCCGACGAGTTCCTCTCCAGCGCCCGCGATTATGGTGATATCTCGGAGGAGGTCCTCGCAGGCGGGTTCAGCGCGGTGCGGAAGGCTCAGCGATCCCTGCAGGAGATGCTCACGGGGCTTTGGGAGCGCGACCTGTTTGTCTACGGTCGCCGGGTGACGCGAACGCTCACAGGTGGCAAAGGTGCTCCGACTCCGTTCGCCGTCACCCACCTCATCGTGCTCGCTCCCGACGAGTTGCGTGACCAGGGCAGGTTCTCCGAAGACTCGGCGCAACCATAGGCGCGGCCGAACGGACGATCCCTATCCGGGCGGCTGTCCCCGCGTCAATCCTGTGCGACTGGCTTGCGCGCGCCTCATCTGATAAATCCGCCGCGCTTCTGGATGCGTTCGTGACCGGCGATGATCGTACTCGCGCAATCGGATCAGGCTGATGGCGTCCTCGAAGTCATCGACGCGAGAATTGCAGCGCCCTGTCGTCGCAACACGTCCTCACCGAGGTCACCCGCGAGCCAGGCTGTGAATGTTTCGATCGTATCCTGCGCCCACTGCCGGGCTGGGTCCATGATCGATGGCAGTTCATGATCCGCGATGCGGTTTATTTCGCCCTGCGCTGCGATGGTCTCCATTGCACTGCTCCAGAGGCTCATGCCCTTTGTGTGTTGCAGCGCGAGCCAGTCGCCAGAGTGATCCTCGTCTGGTTCGATCCATGCGCGATAGACGCCGAGGTGGCCACGCAGGTCGGCAAGCTCCCCCTGCATCGCTGGGTCGGACGGGTGGATTGAGATCAGCTTGGCGAGCGCAACGATGACTCCTGCGCCGGCCTCACGACGGCGATCACGGTAACGCTCGCGGCGCTCCGCCTCACGAGCGGCAGCAACGGCGCGGCGCTCGGTCTCACGAGCAGCAGTGGCGGCACGGCGCTCGACCTCGCGGTCGGTGAGGTCAGCGCGGCGGACCGCTTCGGCTCGCGCGCGCTCTGCTCTGGCAAGGCTGAGTGCGATGAACGTCGGCACGAGAATCGCCAGGACGGGAATCGCAATGTCGATGGTGACGGCGCTCCAGTCGACCGTGCCCGCCCACACCCAGATCTGATCCATTGGACGATTCTCGTTGGCGATCGGCGGCTAACGGTGGAGGCGTGACTTAGGCGAGTGGAGTGGACGGGCGAGGCTCGTCGTCGGGTCGAGTGGTCTCGACGAATGGTGCGATGGACTCGAGGAAGTACTTCACTCCAGCCGTGTCCTCGTCGTCGTTCGTGAGCGGCGTCTCGATGCGGATGCGGGCGGTGACGAAGCTCTCGTCGCCAACCGTAAGGCCGTTCGCCTGGTCCGTTGCTTCGTCGGACATCGCGCCCTTGTAGGAGGTGCTCGAAGCTGCGTCGACGATCTCGAACCGCTTCGTGCGGAGAACCAGCCCGGTCAGGATCCCGCGCCGCACATGGAGGTAATCGACCTCGGGTTTGACGTTCTCGATGAACTCGAGTGCGGCGCGCACGCTCACGGGCTCGGCAGACACAGCGCGGACGCTGGTCGTGTTCGCGAGCACGGTCGACAGGGTGATCCCGCTGCCGACTGCGGCGAGTGGTCGAAGCAGGTCGCGCAGACGATTGCGCGTGGTCGACGTGTGTTTGCGCAGCTCTTGGAGAAGCGCTGGCCCCTCGTTCGCCGCGACGGCCTCGACGAAGGACGAGAGTTTGTCGAACACGTCAGACGTAACTTCGGTCGGCTCAACGACGCCTCCCGAATCGATCGCCATGACGAGCACGAATGATGCCGCCTGCAGCTCGACCGTCGATACGTGCAGCTCGCGCGTGATCGGCGAACGCCGCGAGCCGACGTACTCCTTCGTGATCGCGACAATCGCGCCGTCGACCGCGACCTGCAGCTCGCCCGCACTCCGCGTCGGGAACTCGGTGATGCGCGCACCCTCGTGTTCGACCTCGATCGCGAAGAGCGTCCGTGATTGCGCCTGGGAGAGCGCGACGAGCTTAGCCGGCTCATATGGTTCCGCGGTTGCCGTGGGCAGCGAAAGTCGCGCCTGCTCGGTCGGTAGCCATGCGTCAGGCAGATCCTCGCTCAGGAGCGACGAGATGTTCGGCACGAAGACGGGGCCAGGGAACGCGTCATCCACCCAGACCCAATCGACACGGAACAAAGAGCCGCGCTGAGCCTCGGAAAAGACGTTGCGGAATGGCACGACTCCAGAGCGCATGGCTCGGAACCGCGTGTCGCCGATAGCGACAACGAGCGTTGTGAGGGCGCCCGACTCCTCGTCCTCGTCGACGGTGTTCACGACGTAGTACAGGTCGGGCATGGCGATCGACCGCATCGCGAACGTACGACGGCCGTCGAAGTAGACGTAAGTCTCGACGTGCTCAAAAGGTGCGCCGACGAACTCGAGCGATTCGAAGTCCATCAGGCCACCTCCAGTACTTCTACGATGACGCCCTCAGGGGCGAAGTCATAGGGGTTTGTCCACCAATCGTGGTGACTGTCGCCCTCCGGTGTGGGGGAATGTCGGAGACGGCCTTGCGACGCGGCAATCGTAACCTCGGCCACCGACTTACCTCTGATCCACGGCGTGAACTCAGCCGCTCCGCGCACGTCCTCTAGTTGCGCGAACAGCGACAGTCCGTGCGCTTCGCAGTCGTCTTTCTTGCCGAAGAGTTCGCCGCGAGGCGTCTCGTACGGGCGCCGCCAGCAGACCGCCGTGGTTGCGTCGCCGATGGACATGCCCTTCGGTGCCAGTCGATAATACGTACCTGGCTTCGGGGTGGCGTCGTCTGGCGGGCAGTCAGGCGGGAACGGGATCGGCATCGTTTGAAGTAAACCACGCGACCGAATCATGTCGGTAGTTGGTCTGTCTTTCGTGCCGGAGTGTTCCGGGACACCCGGCCACAGTATTACTAAACAGGCCACATGCCCATCAACAAGGACCATGTGCGCGAGGAGCGGATCAAACGTGTTCGCAAGATCGTGAAGGCCGGCCAGACTCACTTGCTGACGCTCCACGATGCCGTGAAGCGATACATGCGGATGCTCCCGGAGCCCAAACTAACGCGCGTGCATGGCCTCGAGGATCCGATCCTCTTCAGCCCGCCACGAGATGACGACCGCGACTTTCAGATCTCGATCGGGGTGTTCACCGACGAACAGCTACACAAGACATACACAGTGATAGGGAAGTGGTTGCACCAGGATGCTGTCAATCTCTCCCTGCGTGACCTCGACGACGACCGACTGAAAGAGTTCCAAGTGCTCAGAAACCCAATTGACCTGCAGGTGGGCCAGGGGTAGATGAAAGCAGAGGAGCAACTCGATAGGCTCCAGAGCGACATCGAGGCGCGGGTCGTCGTCTTCGCGAAGCAATTGAAAGCTGACGGTGATCACGAGGACATCACGCCGGCTCTGCGCGATGCCGCGGGCGGCTGGCCGCACCTGCGTGGGATTATTTCGGCCCCAGTCCTAGACGGCTACCTGACCCAGATGCGCGCCCAACGCACGAAGTCTCAGATTGCAGCGGCAATCGGTGCAGCGAAGGAGGTCGTCGATGCGTCGATCAAGCACCTCTCGAGCGTCAGGGGCATTCCTCCTCTCGGGAACAACGCGAGCCTCGCTGACTGGTGGAGGGCGCTGGAGCCGACTCTTGAGAGCGCGAAGGTCGCTAAGGCCCTTGGGTCGAAGAACGTCGGGCTGGTCAAGCTGCTAAAGGCGCAGGTGAACACGATCATCTCGATGGGTGAGCTCCGCAATAAGGTCGGGACCGGGCATGGGAAGTTGGAGCACCCGGCCGGGCTGACCTCCTCGCACGCCCTATTTACTGTGGACACCGCCCACACGCTCACTCGGTATCTCGCGTCATAGACTGTAGCGCGTCCCAGCGTCGTGTTCATGCTCTCTCGTTCTCAGGACACGGGTGAGTTCTGCTACAGCGACCAAGAAGTCCTACGCGCGAGAAAGTAGTCCGCAACGCTCGGCTGAGTCACACGCGCACGAGAGGCGGTCCGCATACGCGGCGCTGTGCCGTACCTTCATCGCTACGCATGGATTCATGCCTGGGCCCCAGCAGCTTCAATCCTTCGATGCCGAAGGCGACGACATTCCGCTGATGCTCGCCCGCAGTTGGGCTGACTCGACCTTCGATCTGCTGAGAATGTCCAAGGAGCGTCGACGACGGCACGCGAGTCTCGACTCGATGTACGAGCGCATGGATGGCGACGGGATCACGTGGGACGGCGTTCAAGAGTCCCTACGTCAGGTCTGGAGTACTGACTGCCTCCTAATCTTGAGTGCAGCCAATCTTGAGGCTTGGGTGCGCAAGCTCTACATCGCCCGGCGGCGACGAATTCCGGAGCCGCTTGAGAACTTGAAGCGTCTGCGGAACGCGATTGAGCATCTCGACGAGGCCGAGCTCGATGAAGAGTCTTGGACAGCGACTGCGCGTACCGCCGCTGCTCGCACTCGCGGCATCGGAGCACTGCCGAATCAGTCGCTCGCTATTGGCCTGACCGGCGACGGCAAGTTGTTCGGTGTGATCACACATGACGAACTCGAAGGGTTGGTGGCGGGACTTCTCGACGAACTTGCACAGGAGCTTGATGACTATGCGAGGGATTGGTTCGAGTTCGTTGATTCTGGTCGCTGAAGCTATCGGCGCGCGGGTATTGACCTGGGGAGGGAGCCCAGGTCCTCATCCGTAATAGACCGCAGGAATCACGACGAATCGAGACCGAGCATCATCGGGCGCGCTGCGCGCGAGTTTCGCTGACGAGACTTTCGCTCCGCCAGCCGACAGCACCACACGGATGCCGGTCGGCATGCGTTCGATGCGGGCGTCGAAAGGCCGCAAGACAACCGTGCGGGGACGGGCGAACAGCCGAAGAGCCCCGAGTCGAAGGGTGACTCGGGGCTCTCGGTCGCGGCTTATCCGAAGAAGAGCTTCAGGAAGTTGAGGATGAGCCAGCCGGCGCTAAGCGCGTAGCCGACCCATTTCACCACTTCCCCGCGATGGTGTTTCTTAGGCTTATGGGTATCCATAGCCACACCACCTCCTAGACGACTCGCGTCGACGTCGGAGGGTTTCCGAGTGAGCACGGGAATTGCCAGGGGGCTTCTCCCGCTGTAGCCTTGGGTGTAGATCCACCGGGAGCTACTACTCCCTCAGGTTCCCTCCTAGACGAGGACCCAACAGACCCAGGTTGCAGCCTGGGTCTTTGTTGTTAAGTCCGGGACGGTTCTCGGAGCTTCCCGCCTTGCTTCAATCGTACTGGTGGGGTGCGAGACTCGACGGGGGTTTGGGCCGATCTCCAACCGGCCATGCTGAAGCGAGGCGGGCACACCCTCCCCGGGGTGAGCAATGCACCCGCCAACTCGCCAACTCGCCAACTCGATTTCGCAACGACTTGGCATTGACGTCGCATTGATGTGACATGAAATTGCATTGCTCCGCCCCAACCGCCAATCGGGACGGGCTGGAGCGGTGGCAAGGTTGCGTGTGTCCGGCATGATTGGGGCATGGAGTCAACACTCGATGCGGCTGCCGCGGGCGGCGTTCCAGAGGTCCGCGACCTCCCTCCGCGGTCGGATATTTTGCAGGCGATGTTGGGTGGAACCGGCCGCGGAGGCGTCCCCGTGCGGAGCGTGTTCGTCCAGCTCAAGCAGCCCGACGCAGACGGTAAGCGCCATGGTCTCCTGGCTAAGTTCACGACCGATGCGCGAGCACTTGACGCCTATCTGTTGATTCATGCCCTGGCGAGTTCTAAGGCGCCGTACTCGGCGAGCTACCCCGCGTTGGCGTGGGCTCGCGCGGCGGGCTTCGACCGGGACGCGACATCTACGTCTGCGCGGCAGCGTTGGTCCAAAGCCGTGGCAAAGCTGTCAGGACACAACCTGATCGACACCGCTCGAGAGGGCCGACAATCCGTCTACATCCTGCAGCATGAGTCCGGGAACCAAGACCCGTACACCCGCCCCAAGAACATTGCCGACGGAGGCTGGGTCACGATCCCGTACGCCTACTGGCTCGAGGGCTACGACGAGCAACTATCGCTGCCAGAGAAGCTGATGTTGCTCATCTCGCTGGATCAAAAGCAGCACTTCGAGTTGCCCACCGCCAGGACCCAGGAGTGGTACGGGGTCTCCGACTCGACCTCATCGCGTGGCTTCCGCGGCTTGGTGAGGCGCGGCATCCTGGAAGCAGACAAGCGAACGACCATAGACCTGCAAAACCCCACGTCGCTGATGCGTACCGTCAACGTCTACTCAACGACAGGCATCTGGACACGCAGCAGCCGCAAGAAGACCATGACAGTCGCACGCAAAAGGACCGTGCACGGCGATACCCGCGTTGCCGCCACGTAGATTCGACAACCTTCTCGACTCCGTGGCGCGCGTCCCTGCCCGGTGCACGCGAAGCGGTTCCCATACGATGAAGCCGTGTCACCGACCTATGCGCGCTACGACCGGATCGAAGACGACGAAGAACTCAAAGCTACCTCCGCCGTCTTCCTGGTCTCGGTGCAGCGGTTCCAACGGCTCGGCGAGCACCCCGATCCTTTGCCCGGCTCAATGCTGTCGGTAGACGACGGGCACACCGCCCGCGTTCCGATATCCACCCAAGTGCAGATGGCTTCCGCGCGTGCGCGGGATGCGCTGGAGGCGTTCCATGACCTGACCGTCGAGGAGGTCAATGCCGCCGCCACGCTGCGGCCGTTCGCGCACTACGCGCTGATTCGAATGGCCTGCGAAGCGGCGGGTCTTGGGCGGTGGCTCCTGCGACCAGAAAAGAAGTACAAGCGCGTCCATCGATCGCTCAACCTAGAGTTCAGCCACGACCAGGACGCCCGCGAGTTTTCGGCGACGCTGACAAGGCAACCGCGAAATGCGGCGACGCCGGAGCTAGACAAGTTCCTGGACCGGCTCAACGAGCTCAAGAACACGGTTAGTCAACTTCGCGAGGTGGAACTGAAACGGATCCCGCAGTGGAGCGACATCCTTGTCGACATCTCGCCGCCGCTGGGACGGACCACGGGTGGGCACGCGCCTGACTCGCCCTTCGTCGTCTGGAAGATCGCATCGGCGTTTCTTCACGGGTCAACCGCCACGATGCGAGCACTCTCCGATTTGGAGCAGCTCACCAACTTCGGCCCGAACCGGATGGCAACGATGCAGTTGAGCCCGTCGTGGCGCGTGCTCGCCGCATCCTATGGGACGTGCGTCCAGATGCTCTACGACCTATACGAGCGGTACGAGCACCTTGCAACGCATGACTACTCACACCGGCGCGTCGAGTTGCCAGCCCAGTGAGCGGGGGCGCGCTTCGATTTGGCAACTCGATAGGAGGCCCGAGCTAGATTCCCCTCCGCGGCTGCAAGCCAGGGACAGGAGCGAGTAATCGACCCAGATCCCTCCTGAACTTCAGAAAGCCCATCGAGAGAACACGTTCCTCACAGATACGCGCCCGATTTCCGGTGGCTGAGCGTGCGTGGGATCGCGTCGTGAGCCCTGAGCTGTCATTGCGCGGACAGAACGCGTCGTGCGTGGCGTCTAGCGCGCGTCTGCACCGCCCGCTGCTTTGCGCGATAGCGGCTCCCTATGCGCACGACCACCGACGCTTCATCGGGTCGAGGCTTCCAAACGCGCCGAGCCGTTCATCAACCTCCTGAATCCGAACGACACCACGCAGCTGGACGTCGTGGGCGCTGGCCACCGATCAGCGATCCGCCACTCCATCAGGATCCCGCTTGAGCCCGTCAATTGTTCTTGGCGCGAGTCCGGCTTGACCCATCAGGAACTCATCTAAATTACCCGTCACGACCCGCTACCAACCGACTACACTCGTACCAAGCGAACCGCCCGGTTCCCTGTAAACACAAGGGAATCGGCGAGTTCCCGAGACGATCGGCGGAGACCGGAAATCGACCGGATTCTCCAAGGGGTCGCAGGCTCAAATCCCTGGCATTCCGACACTGGCAGCCCGACAGCAAGCCCTGGTGGAAGCATATGTCTCGTCAGGCTTTCGTCATCCCCGAGGTCTTTCCTGTTGCCCACTTCTCCGGCGCATCTCGGTGCGTGATGTCAGACATCCAGGTCTCGTGCGAGCGGGTCCGTCGGCGACGCAGTCGTACCGGCATCCGCCACTCTCGAGCGCGTGGACGTCCCCCCTTGGTCATCCCAGCTGAGAGCACTCGACCGACAACGGTGGTGCGCATCGCGCACGACCGTAGAGTGGATGGCATGTCAGACCCTGTCGAGTTCATTCGGGCGGCTGAGTTCGGCACTCGGATGACGGTACGCACGCGCATCGATGGGGGCTTCACCGATGCTGTCGGCTACCTTCGCGAGCGCGACAACGACGAGTGCGTCCTCGAAACGCGTCGCGGCATGGTCACCATCTCCTTGGAACGGGTTCACCTGGCGAAAGCCGTGCCCCCTCCGCCTCCGCGTCGCGCGTCACGTTTCTGAGACGTGAGAATATCGACGCCGCTGAGCCACGTAGGCTCAACCCATGATCAGTCCCCGGTTTGAGGAGCTCGACTGGCAGGAGACCCCCATGGGGGAACTCATCCTGCGGCGCCGACTTGAGCCGACGCTCGGTGTTGACGTGTTCGAAGTGAAGTTGGGCGACGAATTCCTCATGTCGAGCCTGTTCACGGTCGCGGAGATCGCTCTCGCCGAACTCGGGCTCGCAGCGGTCAAGCATGAAGATCTGCGGGTCGTCGTCGGGGGACTGGGTCTCGGATACACGGCTGTCGCCGCCCTCGCTGATTCTCGGGTCGCCTCACTCGACGTGATCGACGCGCTCGCCGCCGTGATCGACTGGCACCAGCGTGGGCTGCTCCCCGTCTCTGCAGAGCTGATCGGGGACATCCGCACCACGCTCGTCCACGAGGACTTCTTCGCGCTGATGCGCGCCGAACCGACCACGTTCTACGATGCGATCCTGCTGGATGTCGATCACACCCCGCGACACCAACTCGACCCGAGCCATGCCGACCTCTATGGCGTCGCCGGTCTCAGACGGGTGAGCGGTCATCTCGCCGAGGGCGGGGTCTTCGCGCTCTGGTCGGACGACCCCGCCGACGACGAATTCATGGAACGTCTGGACTCGGTGTTCGTGAACTCGACCGCACCGCGGTCTCGTTCGACAACGCGCTCACGGGTGGGGTCTCGTCCAACACGGTGTACGTCGGGACGAAGAGAGACTAGCGATCCACGCGGCGCTCGTGCAGGGCGCCCGCCACGCGTCGCCTCTCAGCCGCCGATTCTCACGCGTCGATGTTGTCGAGTTCGCGCAGATCTTCGGGGGAGAGGTCGAGGGCAGCACCGAGGATGTTCTCGCGCAAGTGCTGCATCGAGGACGTTCCTGGGATGAGGAGAATGTTCGGCGACCGCTGCAGGAGCCACGCGAGGGCGACCGACATCGGAGTGGAGCCGAGCCGTGTGGCAACCGTGGAGAGCGCCTCGGACTGAAGCGGGCTGAAGCCGCCGAGAGGGAAGAAGGGAATGTATGCGATTCCTTCGGCCGCCAGCTGGTCGATGAGATCATCGTCCTGTCGGTTGGCCAGGTTGTACATGTTCTGCACCGATACGATCGGCGCGATCGACTGCGCCTGAGCGACTTGATCGGCGGTGGCATTGCTGACGCCGAGGTGGCGGATCACTCCCTGTCGCTGCAGATCGACGAGCGTCTCGAAGGCTTCGGTGATGTCCTCGACGACGGGGCCGTTGGCGTCCCCGAGCCGCAGATGCACGAGATCGAGGGAGTCGACGCCGAGGGTCTCGAGATTGTCGTCGATCTGTGCGCGGAGTTCATCGGGTTTCCGGGCGGACGGCCATCCGCCCTGCGCGTCCCGGCGCCCTCCGGCCTTCGTGGCGAGGAACAAGCCCTCCGGATAGGGGTGCAGCGCTTCGCGGATGAGTTCGTTGACGACGCGTGGTCCGTATGTTTCGGCGGTGTCGAAGTGAGTGATGCCGCTGGCGGCTGCGGCGCGGAGGACGGCCAGCGCAGCCTCGTGGTCCTTCGGTGGCCCGACGACCCACGGACCGGCGAGTTGCATGGCCCCGTACCCGAAGCGGGAGACGGTTGTGTCGCCGAGGGTCCAAGTGCCGCCGGGCAGAGTAAGGGTGGAAGTGCTCATCGGATGCCTCTCTTGGGCTTGTGGAACAGAAGGTCGTGTTCCATCCTGTGTGAACTACTATCCAATGTGTAGTAGTTACCAGAAGGTGTGTTGATACCCAGGAGGCTTCATGGCGACGATGACTGCGGCCGAGAAGAAGGCCGACGCCAAAATGCGTTATAACGCTTTCCTCGCGGCCTGCCCCAGCCAGCGGTTGCTGGGACAGATCTCAAGCAAGTGGGTGACGTTGGTGTTGTCTGCGCTGGGCAGCGGTCCCGATTGCGACGGCGAACCTCGTCCGATGCGATATTCCGAGCTCGGACGTGTTCTCGCCGGGGTCAGTCCCAAGATGCTGTCACAGACGCTGAGAACCCTGGAGCGTGACGGTCTCGTGAGCCGCACGGCGACGGCCACCGTCCCCGTGACCGTCACTTATGAGCTGACCGAGTTGGGGTTGTCTCTGCATCAGACCGTGCGACAGCTCAAGCTGTGGTCCGAGAGTCACCGCGACGAAGTCGCCGAACACCAGGCGCAGTACGACGCGGCCGAGTAGCGCCTGTTCGGGCGAATGCCGTGGATCATGAGGCGGCCGCAGAATCTCTCGCGCGGTATCTGGCGCGTTCATGACGACGAACTGCGGCAGCATCCGCCCGTGGCCAGGTCAGTATCCTCATCCGTCCAGACGCGGTCAAGCCCCTCAGCAGCACACCGGCGCAGGCCATAGGTTCGGGAGACCGAACAAGAGGAGACACGATGAGCGATCCGTCGAACACGCATGGAACCCCCGGGCCGGACGAGGAAGCAGACGTCGCGTCGGGCGGCGCCCCGGAGAAGCCGGACGACGTGCTGGAGGAGGAGACCACCGACGATGACGGCAGGCCGCTGGAGAATCCTTCGGGCGGCTGAACGGCATCCTGAACCCCTGCACCCCCGCAACCGACCGCGCAGTCGGTTGCGGGGGTCGTTCGTCGCATCGCGGATTCACAGCGGATCCTCATACTCCCGGGACCAATCCGAGCAACTGCTGCGTTATCCCCTATGACGCCGCAGCCAGCGACGACGACGAAGGAGAGACAACATGTCGCACGAGTACAGCAAGACCCCCCAGGCGCTGAGCCGTCTCACCGCGCACCAGTTCGACGTCACCCAGAACGGTGGCACGGAGCCCCCATTCCGCAATGAGTACTGGGACAACCACGAGGACGGCATCTACGTGGATGTGGTCTCGGGGCAGCCGCTGTTCTCCTCGACCGACAAGTTCGAGAGCGGCACGGGGTGGCCGAGCTTCACCAGGCCGATCGAGCCGGACGCCGTCCGCTCGAAGACAGACGTCTCACACGGGATGATCCGCACAGAGGTCCTCTCGGCGGGAGCGGAGAGCCATCTCGGCCACCTCTTCGACGACGGACCGGTCGAAGCCGGAGGGCAGCGCTATTGCATGAACTCCGCATCGCTGCGCTTCGTGCCCGCATCGGAGCTCGAGGCGCAGGGGTACGGAGAGTTCCGGGCGCAGTTCGACGCGGCCGGAGGCGAGGAGAAGGCATCGTGACGACCGGGATCAACGGCGGCTGAGAGGCCGCCCGCGACCCCATCGCTCATGCGGCAGCGACCGGGCCGCCGCGCATGCCACGTGTGCCATCGGCCGCTGCCAGCTCGCTCACGAACTGGCGCCAGGTGCGCGTGCCGCGCTGGACGTGTTCGCCGGCGAGGTTGTCGGCGGCTCGGTAAGCGCGGCCGATCGCGCCAGGGATGCGGACCGGCAGGCCGTGCCGGGGGCGGACGCCGGTTGCGTCCGCATATGCGTCGGCGAGCTGCCGGATGTCGAGGACTTCCGGGCCTGCGATATCCGCGACGCGGCCTGCGGGCGCGCCGAGCGCGAGTTCGGTGAGGCGTGCGGCGACCTCGTCGACGTCGACCGGTTCGAAGCGGAGACCTCCGGGTGTCGGCAGGAACGGGAGCTTCGTCATTCCCCGCACGATCGGAAGCACGAATCCGTGCAGCTGCGCCGCGCGCAGCACGGTCCACGGCACACCCGACCCGACGATCGCCCGTTCGGCTCCTGCTTTCGCGCGGAAGTAGCCGATGGGCATCCGGTCGGCTCCGATGACGGAGATGAGGATGAGGTGCTGGGCGGTGGCCTCCTTCGCCGCAGTCGCGAGATTGCGGGCGGCGATGTCGTCGCCCTTCGCACCACCGGCGAGGTGCAGCACGACCTCCACGCCGTCGAGCGCCTCGGCGAGACCACGCCCGCTGACGGTGTCACCGTCCATATGCTGGACTCCGGGCTCATTCGCGCGAGGATGGCGGGTGAGGATCCGCACGTCGCGGCCTGCCTGACGCAGCATCGGCACCACACTCCTGCCGATGGTTCCGGTTCCGCCGGTCACGAGGATGGGTGCATTCATGGCTGTCGTCCTTTCACGTCACAAGCGAGGGTGCTCGCTCGTCAAGACAGTGACGAGGGACACCGAGGAGATGTGACATGACTGATCGGAGAATTCTCGCCCGGCGGTTCGAGACCGAGCGACCCCGGCTTCGTGCGATCGCAGCGAAGCTCCTCGGATCCACAGCCGACGCGGACGACGTGGTGCAGGAGGCCTGGTTGCGCCTGGAGCGTGCGGATGCCGATGGCATCGACAATCTCGAGGCCTGGCTCACCACCGTCGTCTCCCGAGTGAGCCTCGACCTCCTCCGAGCGCCGCGCCGGACCCGGGAGCATTCCTGGCAGATCGAGCAGTGGCGGGACGAGCCGGTCGCCGTCGGGGCGGACCCGGCGGAGCTCACCGTGCAGAGTGATCAGGTGAGCGTCGCCCTGCTCATCCTCCTGGAGACCCTCAGTCCAGCGGAGCGGATCGCGTTCGTGCTGCACGACGTCTTCGACCAGCCGTTCGAGCAGATCGCTGTCGTTCTCGAGCGTTCTCCGAGTGCCGTGCGGCAACTCGCTTCGCGTGCGCGTCGGCGGGTGCGCGGCGCGCAGGAGCCGGCACGCCCGAACCGGGAGCGCGGCCGGCGCATCGTCGAAGCCTGGCTGGCAGCCGCCCAGGACGGGAACATCGACGCCCTTCTCTCGCTGCTGGATGACCGTGCTGTTCTCCGCGCCGACTACGGCGCCACGACACAACTCGTGGAGGGTGCGCGATCCATCGCCGAGCAGGCCGCGCTCTCGGCCCGTCTCGCGGCCCATTCGACGCCGATTCTGATCGACGGCCGGCCGGGGGTCGCGGCGGTGATGAACGCGCGCGTCGTGTCGATCATGGCCTTCGACATCGAGGGGGACAGGATCGTAGGACTCGAGGTGCTCGCGGACCCGAAACGTCTCGAAGCTCTCGGGGTGGACCCGGATGGCGTGCCCACCCCGAATCGGCCCTCGCCCTTGCGGGCACCAGCGAACTCAGCACCCCGTCGCGGTCAGCGCACCCACAACCGGGCATGAGACAGTGAGAGGGTGCTCCGCCTCGGTGATGGCATACCGAACCGGAGGAGGGCGCCCATGCCCGCATGGTGGGACCAACTGCTGCACATCACGACCGGACGCGCCAGCCGTCACGATCATCTCCCGGATCTGCGGCACCTGCCGACGCGGCCAGTCGCTCTGGAGCGGACCCACTATCTGGTGAACGATCGCGAACGTCACGGACGCGATCGCCGCATCTACGTGCTGCGCAGCGAGCCCCGCACCGGTCGACGCGGTGCGGCAGTCGCCGTCTCGTCGAACGGCCGGGGCGTCGGCTATCTGCCCGCCCGCGTTGCAGGACCCGTGGCGGAGGCGCTCGATCGCATCGGCGGCACAGCCGTGGTCAACGGCGCAGGACCCAGAAGCGGGAGCATCAGGCTCTGGGTGGACCTGCCCACTCCGGAGGCGCTGCGCGACTCGATTCCCCTGATCGCGGCAGCAACCGCGGACGCCGCCGCCGACTCGAGCGACGGCCCTCCCTCGGCCGGCTGAGGCTGGTCAGCGCTCCCAGAGCCGACCGCCGCGAGCCCGAGCCACCACGATGCCGCGCTGCGAGGAGGGGAACCGCTCCAGCATCGCCCGCAGCTCACTGGCGTCGACGTCAGCGCCGAAGGCCTCGGCACCGGGTTCGAGCATGATGCCGCATGCCAGGTCCCCGGCGATGACCGGATCGAACCCCAGATCGTCGACCAGAGCGCAGACGAGTGCAAGATCGTCGGGCGAGTCGCCGGCGATCGCGATCGCCTTGCGGTCGGGCTCTCCGGCAGGACGTGCCTCGTCCTCGAGATCCTGATAACCCATGTGCCCGAGCGCCTTGACCACTCGGGCGCCCTGCAGATGCTCCTGCACGAGCTCGCTCGTCGAGGTGAGGGGATCGGTCAGATCGGGTCGGATGCCGTCGGCACCCCACCAGTAGTTCATGGCGTCGATGACCAGCATCCCCCGCATCCGTTCCGCCGGCAGCGTCCGGTACCTGCCGAGGGGGAGCGCGAGCAGCACGGCATCCGATTCTTCGATGACGGACTCCACCGACCCCGCCGACGCGCCGATCGCGGCCATCGCCCGCGCGATGGGCTCGGCGGGCCCGGAGCGGGCGACCCGAACCCGGCACCCCGCCGAGACGGCCAGCGACGCCAGCACCGTGCCCAGCCGTCCCGCGCCGATGATGCCGAGTGTGCGGATACGGGCATCCATGCTCGCCATGCTACGGCCAGAGCCTGCGCAAGCGGTGACGACCGACAGTCGTGGCCGGCATGATCCACTCTTGACGGGGACGGCGCAACCCCGTCGTCGCGCCGCACGCGGCGGGCTATGACAGAGGCAGCGGTTGGATGCCGGAGGAGTGGTGGATGTCGGATGCGGAGCGCCAGGGGGCGAAGGAGTGGATCCCGGACGGCGGCGGTGTGCGGGCCCTTCGCCGCGCGGCTGAGGGCTGCCGGGGCTGCGAGTTGTGGCGGGATGCGACCCAGGTCGTGTTCTCACGGGGATCTTCCTCGGCGCGGATGATGCTGGTGGGCGAGCAGCCCGGCGATCGGGAGGACATCGAGGGCGAGCCGTTCGTGGGGCCGGCGGGACAGGTGCTGTCGGACGCGCTGGTCGCCGCCGACATCGACCGCGGCGAGGTCTATCTCACCAACGCCGTCAAGCATTTCCGCTTCGAGCGGCGGGGCAAGCGCCGCATACACGAGAAGCCCGGGGTCGCCCACATCGAGGCGTGCCGTCCGTGGCTCGATGCCGAACTCGCCACCGTGCGGCCCGAGGTCATCGTCGCACTGGGCGCGACGGCGGCGCGTTCGCTGCTGCACCGCACTGTGCGCATCGGTGAGATACGCGGCACCGTGATCGAGGCGTCCGATCCTCGCGGCACGCCGTTGGTCGTGACGGCGCATCCGTCGAGCCTGCTGAGACTGCGCGGCCGCGCCGATCGCGACGCGGCCTTCCGCGCCCTGGTCGCGGATCTGAGTCGGGCGCGGGAGGCGGCGGGCTGAGTCGGGCGCGGGAGGCCGCGGGCTGAGTCGGCGCAACCGGGACGACCCGCCGGGCCCGCCACGGGAAGGTCAGGCGGTGACCAGCAGCGGACCCAGAGCCGCGAGCGCATCCCGCACGCTGCGGCGTGCGTCGTAGCCGTCGTCCGGCAGGGCACGCAATGCGGCGACATCCTCGGCGGTGAGACCATCGCGGGATGCCTCGCGGAGCAGGTCGTCCTTCGTGGCCGGATACTCCATCTCGGTGAGGAAGTGCTCGAGGCGGGACGAGGCAGCAGTCATGACGTGTCGTTCCTTTCCCGGCTGCGGCGATCAGTGCTCGCGGAGCATCTTGATCAGCTCGTCCTTCTTCTTGTCGGAGTATCCCTCGATGCCGAGCTCCTTCGCGCGATCGCGCAGCTCGTCGACCGTGCGGTCCTCGTAGTCCTCGGCCTGGCCGCCGCGGTGGCCGACCGCCGAGCGTCCATCGCGGGCAGCCGCGTTCGAGATGCGGGCCGCCTTCTCCTTCGAGTCGCCCTGGTCACGGAGCTTCTCGTAGAGCTCTTCATCCTTGAGTTCCGGCTGGTCGGGCATGAGTGCCTCCTCGAATCATCGGATGCCGCGATCAGCGGCACTCGTGAAGCTACGCGCGCTCGCAGGCTCCACCAACGCCCTTGACACCTGCGTCAGGCTGGCCTAGTTGATCACTTACCTCGCCAGCGCCCTGAAAGCGCCACGGATCACCGAGGCCGCTGCCCATCCCGCAGACCTGGCCAGGGATGCGGGCCGGCCCGCGAGTCGGGCAGCCTGCGAGTGGATCGATCAGTGGGCGCGCGCGTTACGGATGCGGCGGGCCCCGACGAGGAGGACAGCGCCGAGGGCGAGCGCCACCGAGCCACCCCATGCCAGCGGGGCGGGATCCATGCCGCCTGTGGCCGGGAGAGCACCGGTCCCCGGCAAGCCGTCGGGGACCGGCGACCTTCCGGTGATTTCGACGTGGATGACGACGGTGCCCGATTCGGTCGGTGGCTCGGCCGAAGCAACTGCCTGTGCGGGCTGGGCGACGCTCCCGAACGCGAGCATCGCGGCGAGCAGAAATGCAACCGCGGCGCCGCCGACCTCGAATCGGCGAGCCGGTACCTCAGCGTGCTGCCGGTCGGCGCTCTCCTCGCGGATTTTCTGGCGAGCTTGCTCCACGAGCGCGGCGATCTTGGCGTCGCGGTGTCGGCGGTCACGCCAGAGCCACCACACGATCAGGGCAGCCAAGGCGATTACGACCAGTTGCGGCCACGGGATCGCGCCGATCGTCGTGGTCGCGGTCGCCGCCGCGACCGGGACGGGTTGGGCATCGGCGCCGATCATCGTGGGTGTCGCGGTGACCATCGCAGTGTATGCGAACAACGGCCACACCGAGGGGATCGCGATCGTGCTGGTGCGGGACTCGCCTGGCGCGATCTCGGCCACGTCGTCCCCCGACACCTCGAACGAGACCAGACCGAACAAGGTTGTGGCGGTCAGGCGCGGGGCGATTGACAATCGCGTGTTTCCCGTGTTCGACACCGTATAGCCGATGCTCAGCCGTCCCGTCTCGAACGGGTTCCACGTCCCCTCGTATGACCCGTCCACCGTCGCTGCTGCGGCCGGGGCCAGGTCCCCGGTGACTCGGGTCATCACCCGGAACCCGACCCGCGACTCGACCCCGACCTGATCACTACTTCCGGACCGAATGGCCGCTGCGACCCCAGCGGCGTGATCGCCCGGCGTCGCGTTCTCGGGCACCGTGACCGTGAACGGCACGACCACGTCTGCACCGGACGCGACCATGACCTGATCCGGGATCGTGATCCACATCCCCGCGTCCGCGGACTCCCGGTCCGAGGTGAGCATGTTGAACCGGCCGTTATCGGTGAAATAACCATCCGCCGCCGTCAACCGGAACGTCTGCGCCTCGCGGCTGAGATTCCGCACGAGCAAATGCTCCTGGACGCTCTCACCCGGGTCGAGGTCCAACTCGATCCACGACCGGCCGTCCTCGCCCACTCCGTCACTGGGCCGCACCATCCAGGTCACACTTCCGCCCGTGCCGGAGCCTCCGGTGTCGTCGGCCGCCCACGAAGGGGAAGCGGACATCAAAACGACCGCGACGAACAGGACGAACACGGCCAGCACGGCCGTGATCCGGGAGAGACGAAGATGCATGGAAACCCTCAGACGAATGGACAGTGGGGTAACGCCGGGGCGGGGCGACACGTGACACGAATCGTCCCCGCCCGCGGCGGAATCTCACTCGAACAGTGACAACGTCAAGACGGACGCGTAGCTGCCCGGCTCGACCGCGGCGGCGTCGACCTTCAACTGCAGTCGAGCAGACGCACTCCACGATCCCTGATCGTAGGTGGCCGACTGATCCCAGTTCACATACAACAGCTCACCATCGGCATACCCGAGGCCCTCGCTGGACGGATCATCCACCACCGTCAAGATGTCGCCACCGGGCTCTACCGACGGACCGTAGTCATCGGCGAGCGTCGGCGACCATCCCAGGTGGTCGGCCGTGATCGTGTTCACACCGCTCACGAAATCGCCCGCTGTGCCCAGCACATACCAGGGCACGTCCGGCACGTCCGAACGAGTATCGGTCACCGTGACCGTCGGCAACGTCCCGGTGAACTCCCGCACCAGGGGGTCACCGCTGTCGACTTCGCTCAGCGACGCCTCATCCGCTGCGACCGTCATCGCAAGGATGCCACTCGGATAACGATCGGTGACATCGACGTTCACGGTGACGTCGCCGTTGTCGACGACATCGTCCGCGGTCGCGGCGGCGGTACCCGCCGCTGTCATCAGCAGCACACCGAACGCGGTGGCCACAACCCGTGCACTCGTGACTCTCTTCATAAGTTTCTTCCTTCGGATTCGGTATTCGGTATTCGGATGTCGAGGATGCACCGGGGCAGGATCCCGCAGGGAACGCGACCCCGCCCCGATGCGATACGGGCCTTCTCAGGGGGTGGAGAAGGCCGCGTACGGCGCGGACTTCTCCTCAGTCACAGCAACCCCGTGCGGGGCGCCCGTCACCTTGGCCGTCGCTGCACCCGCGGGAACCGACGTGAGCTTCGAGTTGACCGACACGCTCACGGTCTTCCCCGGGGCCACACCCGCGAACGTCTTGTTCCCATATGCCGTCGTGATCACCACGTCCACGGGAACCGGGCCGTTGTTCGTCGCCGCGACCGACAAGTAGACCTTGCCGGCCAGAGCACGCGGATCCGCAGACACTGCCACATTCAGCAGCGGAGCGGGGGTCAGTTCCTCGTCCTCGTTGATCGCGAGGACGAGCTGCGAAGCCGTCGTAGTGAGCGCCGTCGCCTGCCCGGCCGAGATGCTGCCGGCAGTCTGAAGCGCCGCGACATCCGCGATGAAGCTCGTTCCGAGCGTCGCCGCGGCCTCAGTCCGCTTGCCTTGTTCGAGAAGCAGCACGACCTGGTCCAGCTTCGCGTTCAGCGACGTATTCGTGTTCGCGTCGACGGAGAGCCCATCCACCTGTGCACGGAGGGCCGCCAGCTCGGAGTCGAACCCAGTGAAGTACCAGCCGTCGGCGCCCGCGACCCCGGTGCTGCCACCGGTGATCGTGTTGTAGCCGCCCCAGTAGTAGTCGTACGGAGACTGGGTCTTGCCGTTCGAGACCTGCAGGGAGTACGGATCGGTGTTCAGCCGGTTCGCCTCGTCGGTGGTCAGGGTCGTCGTGCCGTACAGCAGGTCACTGACGTACTTTCCCTCGATCGCGCCGTTCGCCGCGCCGTGAGGATCACCCGCGGATACGTAGTTCCCGCTGTTGAACTTCACGAAGTCCGAACCGTTCACGCCGAGGTTGTCGTAGACGCTCTTGGCGATCTGAAGACTCATGTTGTCGGTGACCGCACCGTCGTTGTAGTCGTTCAGGTTCGTGTCGATGATGATCGCGCGCTCGGGAGCGAGCGTGGCCACCAGCAGCGACTGGTCGAACGGCAGGCGGCTGTACCCGCCGTAGGCGTACGAGCCGTCTTCGTGGTCGTACATGTGCCCATAGGGCATGAAGTGGCGGAACAGCTCGGTCTCACGGACACGGTTGTGCCGATAGCTGTTGCCCGGGCCCTCCGTGCCATGTGCGACGATCTTCTCCGCGCCGGGGTTGTAGTACGCGGTACCGCTGAAGTCGAACTCCTGACCCTGGGCGTTGTAGCGCCAGTTGGCCGGACCCGTCGCACCCGCACCACCGGCGATCACGGCCTTGACCCGGTCGTCGAACACTGCGGCGACGAAAGCGTTCTTGCCATTGATTGAGAAGCCCTTGGTCACGGCCCTGGACGGGTCGATCTTGGCGGCCAGAGCGGGGTTCTGCGAGACCGCAGCCTGCAGCGCATCCAGGAACACCGAGACCGCCGTTGCGTTCGCGATAAGGATGCTGGAGTCCGCCGAAGTGCTGTTGCGCACGTACGGGAACAGCGTGTAGAAGGTGCCGGTGCGGTTCGGGTTGCCCCAAGCGCCGGTGTCCGTGCGATTGTCACTGCCCCACGTAGGGAAGTTGACGTTCGCGATGCCGTTCGCCGTGAAGTTCGTGCTGAAGCCGACCGCTGCCTTGCCGCCACCGGGGACCGAGGTGGGAAGGGTGATCGGGATCGAGATGTTCACGGGAACACCGCCCGCGAAGTTAGCGTTGGTCGGAACGACCTGGGCCGTCACGGTCGGGTTGCCGGTTCCCGCATACGTGTTGCCGGTGATGTTGATCGTGTAGTCGACGCCCAGCCGCGGCTTATAGCCGTACTCGTAGAACTGCGCGAGGTCGAGGAGCTCCTTCTTGCGATCGGCCCACTGTGCCGCATTTGTCACCTGACCGTTCGTACCCTTCGAGGGATCGAAGAATGTGAACGCGCTCGGGAGGGTCTGCAGCTTCGGCAGGTCCCGCGGGTCTGGATAGGTTGTATCGGCCCACCGCAGTGCGGTGAACGCGTCGGTCACCGCAGTGACGGCCGCCTCCTTCTCGGCGCGAGTGGCGGTCTGACTGTCCTTGATGGCGAGATACGCGTTCTTGGCGGTGACGAAGTCCTCCTTGGACTCGGGAGTCCACACTGCGCTGCCATCGCCGCTGTTGGAAGGAAGCGTGCCGTTGCCCGAGCCGCCCGGGTTGCTCTTGGAGTTCCAGAATCGGATGTCCTCGTCAGCACTCCACCCGCTGTAGGCGAGCGGCGTCTGGCCGTCCCAGCCTCCCAGGGTGACGACGCCCCAGTCGCGGTTGCGCACGCGCTCGGAGTTCGGCAGGTTCGATCCGCCCTCCTGGCCCGCGAAGTTCTGGGTCTTGCTCCAGTACGTGAACGACTGGGCCTGGTCGAAGATACCGATCTCAAGGCCGATCTTCGTGCCGTTTTCGAGCGCGCGGTCGGGCTGGTCGCCCCAACCCTCGATCTGCAGCGCGAACTCGTACGTGTAGTTCACGCCGCTGCCCGCGGTGTAGCCGGACGACTTGAAGTCCTTGAGTCGGGTCGAGTAATCCTGGTTGTTCGGATTGAAGAAGGATCCCAGGGACGGGATGCCGAAGTTGTTGAACGAGGTCACGTCGGTCAATGCCGGATTGGCGCCCCCGAAGAAGATGCCTTGCGTGTCGGTCTCCAGCCCCCATTGGTCGTTGAAGACGTCCATCGACACGAAGAGACCGTCGGTGTTCGGGGTGTAGCTGGCGCTGGTCCAGTTCGGCGTGCCGCTATCGGACTGGGTGGCGTCGCCCGAGACCTGCACGAGTCCGTACAGGACCGGGCCGTCCCACATGAGCTTCAGCGCGCCTGTCGTCGTCGCAGCGGGGTTGGCGCCCGACATGTTAGCGGTGAACTTGTTATCGATGGGGTAGGAGGTCGCGCCATCCCAGGTCGCTTCGGCGACGCCGTCGACGGTGATCGGTGTCGCTGTGAATGACGCGGTGGCCTCGGCCCGGTCGGCTACGACCTTGTAGCTCTGGTTGTTGCCACCGTTGGGTGAGAACCGCTCCAGTATGGCGGTGTTGGAGACATGGTCCTTGTCTCCGGGTTGGTCGTATCCGTAGCCGTCCGGTGTTGCTGCTGCAGCCGCCGGGGCAACGGCCGCGCACAGTAGCGCGACGGGTACGATGATCGCGAGCGATCGTATTGACGTCTTCATGTGTTCTCCGTGTTGGTCGATGTCATCGGGCAGAGGTCGACTCGCCGGCAGGGCCGGCCTGAAGTTCGTCGCAATCGCATATGAACTCGTGGGGATTGCGATCACGTCCGTCTGCCGCTGCTTCTTCGGCGGACGGCGATGTCGCGCCTCGTGGGCGCACGATACTTGCACGCGCGGCAAGGGTTTCCGGCGCGATCGTTATGAGGGGTAGTACGAGGACGAGTCCTCGGTCACTGTGTTCGGATGCGCGGGATGCCGCCGCACCGGCGGTCCCGGGTCATCCCGAGGGTGGCGTGCACCCTCTTCGTGCCCATGTCGCACGCTTCATCGCGCGTCCCATCTCTCGGATCGAGGTGACTTCGGCGATTTCCGCGGCCCTCGCACTCGCGGTCAGTGAGGTAGGGATACGATTAGGTGAAACCGCTTTCTCGGAAAGATAGCAGCTGCCCTCGGGAGTGTCAACACTCATCCAGTGGGGTCGTGAACTTGCCGTGATCTGGCGGGAGAAACCGGTTTCTTAATACGACGGCCTCATCCCCGGTCGTCGGTGGCCTCGGCACGATAGCCGACGCTCGCTCTCAACGAGAGAGGCCCGGAACTGCGACCTGATGGAGAAAGAACGTTCGGTGGCATATCCGCAGACGCGGATGAGGTCTGCGGTGCCTCCTACGGGTGGTGAATTCGGAGCGCATGAACCGACGCAACGGGTATCGGCACCGTGACTTCGACACGAGGGACGGGACGCTGGATATTGCGATTCCGAAGCCGCGGCGCGGCAATTCCCGGAATGGCCGCTGGAGTGGTGGCGTCGGACGGAGGCCCCCGGAGCATGGTCGCAGCGACCAGCTATCTCCTGGGCGTCTGGACTGGTCGAATGGCGGATCTGGTGCAGTTCCTCGGGCTCACCGCGGTGTGAGCCTGATGCGCGTGACACCGAAAGAACTCGAATCAGATATTCCACGCCCAATGACTTGACTACGTCAGGTCACGTCCAGGACGCCTCGGCGACGTGCGGCGGGCGCACGCCGGCGTCGTAGACACGAACCCACTCCACGTCCACGGCCAGCACGGCGAAGCCCTCGTCCAGCGCGCGCGATCCGGGGAAGCGGTCGCTGTACACCTCGCCCAGCCGCCAGCGCTCCTCATCACTGGTCACGCGCGCGCGGCCCTCCAGCTGCACGGTGACATCGGCTCCGGTGACGGCGACCGCGACACGGGGTCGCTGCGTGATATTGCCGACCTTGCGCGAGTTCGAGGTCGCATCGAACACCAGGACGCCGTCCTCCGTCGCGGTCAGCCCCACGAACGCGGCCTGCGGCTCGCCGTCCGGCCCGACGGTGGCCACGACTCCGTCACCGCACGTCCGGACGAAGTGGGCGACCGCGGATCGGTCGGCGGCATCGATGCTCATGCTTCGACGGTACGCGCGTCGGGCGGTCGGCGCGAGACCCGCGTCGTCATTCCGGTCGCGCACGCTCCCAGGCGGCGACGTCGCCGGGCACGACGTGGAACAGCGGATGCGGCGCGGGCTCGACGGTGCGCCAGCGCTCGGCATCCGCGGGACTGCGCGCCCGCAGCTTGGCGCCCAGATGCGTCCACTCGAGCGCCAGCTGGCCGTCCGTGACGGCGATGCTCGCCGCAGGCACGGTGGGTGACAGGATCCGTGACCGGTCGAAGCGGTAGCCGCGGGCATCGGCTTCATCGGCGACGCCGACGAGGTACGCGCCGACCGTCGCGAGCGGGTCGGGCTGTTCACGGAACCGCTCCAGCTGCGGATGCTGCCGGTAGCCGCGCGTGCGTCCGGCCAGCACCGCCTGCGCCAGCAGGGTCTCCCGCCAGCAGGCGACCAGAGCCGCACGATCCAGGTGCTCAGGATGCAGCGACCAGATCCTCACGCCGACCCGCCCGCCGAGTCGGATTCGGCCTCGGTCTCAGCCTCCTCGTCGACGTCGCGGCGGCTGAGACGCGAGGGCCACCAGATCGCCCGGCCGATGTCATGGGCGAGTGCCGGCACGAGCAGCGAGCGCACCACGAAGGTGTCCAGCAGCACGCCGAAGGCGACGATGAAGGCGATCTGCACGAGGAACAGGATCGGGATCACCGACAGGGCGGCGAAGGTCGCGGCCAGTACGAGTCCGGCCGAGGTGATCACCCCGCCCGTCACGGCGAGCCCCCGCAGGATGCCCTCCCGCGTGCCGTGACGCTTGGATTCCTCGCGCACCCGCGTCATCAGGAAGATGTTGTAGTCGATGCCCAGAGCGACGAGGAACACGAACCCGAACAACGGCACGGCGGGATCGGCGCCGGGGAACTGGAACACCCCGTTGAACACCAGCGCCGCCACGCCCAGGGCGGAGCCGAAGGAGAGGACCGTGGTGAGGATCAGCAGCACCGGGGCCACGACGGCCCGCAGCAGCAGCATGAGGATCACGAAGATCACCACGAGGATCACCGGGATGATCAGGGTGCGGTCATGGATGGAGGCGGTGTTCGTGTCGATCGACGTGGCCGTGACACCGCCGACCAGCGCATCCATGTGCTCGAACTCGGCGCGCAGAGCGCCCACGGTGCTCTCCGCGTCTGCCGAGTCGGCGGCGCTGGCGAGTGTCCCCTGCAGCAGGACGCGTCCATCCACGACCGTCGGCTCCGGAACGGGTGCGTCAGGAGGGCCGAATGCCTGGATGCCGTCCTCGTCGATGGGGGCGGTGCCCGACGCCGCATCCGATGCCGTGACCGAGACCGCGTCGATGCCGTCGTCGTCCAGCAGCACATCGGCGGCGTCCTGCATCCGCGACTCGTCGACCAGCACATACACCGGGCTGCCCGAACCGCCCGGGAAGTGGTCCCCGAGCACGGCCTGGCCGTCCCGCGCCTCGGACTGGCCAAGCACCAGATCGGACTGCGGGATACCGCTGGCCTGCAGCTGCACCACGCCGGCCGCAGCGATCGCGAGCACGACCGTGGTGGAGATCCAGATCAGCCGCGGACGACGGCGCACCAGGCGGGCCAGACGCGGCCAGGCGCCCCGCTCGTCGAGCGGGTTCTCGTCGGCCGCGTGCTCGGGCTCGAACCTCGGACGGCGCGGCCAGAACACTGCGCGGCCGAAGAGGCCGAGCAGAGCCGGAAGCAGGGTGAGCGCCGAGAGCATGGCGAACACGATGCCGATGGCGGCCACCGGTCCGAGGGTGCTGTTCGACTTCAGATCGCTGAGCAGCAGGCACAGCAGGCCGGCGATCACCGTCCCGCCGGAGGCCAGGATCGGCTCGAACGCCCCCTTCCAGGCGGCGCTGATGGCCGTCCACTTGTCTTCGGTGACGCGCAGCTCCTCGCGGTAGCGGGCCACCAGGAGCAGCGAGTAGTCGGTCGCGGCTCCGATCACGAGGATGAAGAGAATGCCCTGGGTCTGCCCGCTGAGCAGCAGGATGTCGAGTTTGGCGGCCCACCACACCACCAGCAGCGCCACGCAGAGCGCGAACAGACTGGTGCTGAGCACGACCACCGGCAGCAGCAGCGAGCGGTACACGATCACCAGGATCACCAGCACCGCCAGCAGTGCCACCAGCAGCAGGATGCCGTCGATGCCCGCGAATCCGGCGATGAGGTCGGCGGTGAATCCGGCCGGGCCCGTGATGTGCACGGTGACGCCGTCCGGTACGGCCTCGCGCAGGTCGGCGGAGAGCGCGGAGGACACGTCGCCGACATCGGCATCCGCGTCGATGGGCACGAACGCCTGTGCGGCGAGGCCGTCCTCGGAGACGATGACGGGGGACGTCTCGTTCTTCACTCCCTCCGCCGTGACGGCGCCCTCGAGCGCGCTGCTGATCTCATCCTTCAGCGCGTCGTCGATGGTGGTCTCCGATTCGAAGACCACCACTGCGGGCAGCGAGTCCGAGCCGAGGAAGTCGTCGAGCGCCTTCTGCACCTCGGTCGCCTGTGCGGAATCCGGCAGGTAGGCGGTGCGGTCGTTGGAGGAGACCTCGTCGATCTTTCCGAACAGCGGACCGCCCAGGCCGGCTCCAGCCAGCCACAGCAGGATCAGCACGGCGGAGAGGAGGGTCCGCAGCCAGGGCGATCGGGGCTTCGCTCGGGTCTCCCGAAGTTCCGCGCGCGTGGTCATTCGCGTCCTCCCATCGACAGAGCAACGCTACACGGCAGGAGGCGAAGGCATGCTCGCGGTCGGCAGCGGGTCCGTCCGTCACCCGCCAGGCTTAGAGTGTGGTCATGGAGAAGAATCGACCGGGGGAGTCCGAGCGGCCCGCTGCCGTCGACGCGGAGGCTGCGCTTCGTGATGCCGACGCCGCCGCTGAGGCCGCGAAGGCGCAGGCGGCTCGCTGGGGCGGCTTCGACAAGAAGCCCTCCGAACCGAGGGATCGCTTCTGGTGAGCGTCTGATCGGGACTCTCACCGGAAGTCCCGCGACCGGTGTGCGAGCCCGGTGCGCAGATCCTCGAACGCGTCCGCCAGCACGTTCGCGACGCCCTCGGGGGAGCGCTCCAGGATGCCGCGGACGATGAGCGCGGGGGAGTCGCGGGCGACCCGCCGGTAGCGGGCCCATACGCCCGTCGTGCAGATCACGTTCACCAGCCCGTGCTCGTCCTCGAGATTCAGGAACGTGACGCCGCTGGCCGTGGCCGGTCGCTGCCGATGCGTGACCACACCGGCCACCTCGATACGCCGCCCCGGCTCGTGACTGCGCAGCCGGTCAGAGGCCAGCACGCCGCGCTCGGTGAGCGCAGCGCGCAGATGCGTCATCGGATGATCGTCGGTGGAGACGCCGGTGGCCCAGAGATCCGCGGCCAGCCGCTCATACCCGCTCTGATCTGCGAACAGCGGCGGCTGCACGGCGACAGCCGTGCCCGGCAGGAATCGAGCGCGGTCCTCGGCGGCGGCTCCGGCCAGCCAGATGCCCTCGCGCCTGCTCAGACCCAGGCACTCGAACGCCCCGGCGGTGGCCAGGGCCTCCAGTTGGCTCGCGGTGGCATCCGTGCGCCGCACCAGGTCGTGCAGATCGCGGAAGGGTCCGTGCTCCTCGCGGGCGGAGACGATCCTCTCGGCCAGCTTCGTGCCGATCCCGCGGATGCCGCTGAGCCCCAGCCGCACGGCGAACCGGCCGTCGCGGCGGTGCGCGGCCGATTCATCGGGCGCCGCACGGTCGAACGGTCCCACCGGAGGCTGCGGCACGAGCAGACAGGAGTCCAGACCGGTGGGCGCCGCGCCCTCCTCCATCCGCTCCAGGCCGTCCAGGGATGCGGACAGATGCAGGTCCGGTCGCAGCACCTTCACACCGTGATGGCGCGCGTCTGCGGTGAGCGAGGACGCCGAGTAGAACCCCATCGGCTGCGAGCGCAGGAGCCCCGCCAGGAATGCCGCCGGGTAGTGCAGCTTCAGCCAGGAGCTGGCGTAGACGAGCAGCGCGAACGACAGGGAATGCGACTCGGCGAAGCCGAAGTGCGAGAACGCCTGGATCTGCGCATAGATGCGATCGGCCGTTTCCTCGCTCAGGCCCTTCTCCCGCATCCCCTCGTACAGGGAGTCCCGGATTCTGTCGATCCGCTCCAATCCGCGTTTGGAGCCCATCGCCCGCCGCAGCAGATCGGCCTCGTCGGCGGTGCAGTCGCCCAGCACCGTCGCCATCTGGATCAGCTGCTCCTGGAAGACCGGGATGCCCAGAGTGCGCTCCAGCACCGGCTTCAGCACCGGATGCGCATAGGTCACCTCGTCCTGGCCCAGCTTGCGCCGCACGAACGGATGCACCGCCCCGCCCTGGATGGGCCCAGGGCGGATCAGCGCGATCTGGATGGCCAGCTCGTAGAACTCCCGGGGCTGCAGGCGCGGCAGCAACCCCATCTGCGCTCGGGACTCCACCTGGAACACCCCGATCGAATCGGCACGGCAGAGCATGTCGTACACCGCGGCCTCCTCCTTGGGGATGCCGTCCAGCGTCCACACCTCGCCGGTGGTCTCGGCGATCAGGTCGAAGCAGTGCCGCAGGGCCGACAGCATCCCCAGTCCCAGCAGGTCGAACTTCACCAGCCCCATCCAGGCGGCGTCGTCCTTGTCCCACTGGATGACCGTGCGATCCTGCATGCGGGCGTGCTCCACCGGCACCACCTCGCCGACCGGCTGGGCGGTGAGCACCATCCCGCCGGAGTGGATGCCGAGATGCCGCGGGGCCTTCAGCAGCTCGCCGGCGTATGCCAGCACGTCGGCGGGGATGTCATTGCCCTCCGCGACCTCGATCCCCGCACCCCAGCCGTCGACCTGCTTGGACCAGGCGTCCTGCTGCCCCGGGGAGTGCCCCAGCGCCCGTGCCATGTCGCGCACGGCGTTCTTCGGCCGGTACTGGATGACGTTCGCCACCTGTGCGGCGCGCTCGCGGCCGTAGGTGCGATAGACCCACTGGATGATCTCCTCGCGGCGGCTGGAGTCGAAGTCCACATCGATGTCCGGCTCCTCGTTGCGGGTGGTGGCGAGGAACCGCTCGAACGGCAGGCCGTACAGGATCGGATCGACCGCGGTGATGCCCAGCAGATAGCAGACCGCGCTCGCCGCAGCCGACCCGCGCCCCTGGCAGAGGATGCCGCGGCGTCGGGCCTCCTCGACGATGCCGTGCACGATGAGGAAGTAGCCGGGGAAGTCCTTCTCGGCGATGACGTTCAGCTCGCGTTCGATGCGGCTGCGGCCCGCGTCGTCGATGCGCGGATACTTGGAGGGCACCGCCGCCCAGACCAGTGAGCGCAGATGACTCATCGGAGTCTCGCCCTCGGGCACCTCCTGACGGGGCAGGGCGGGCTTGGCCCTGCGCAGCGGGAAGGCGCTCTCGGCGGCAATGCGCAGCCCGTTGGAGATCGCACCGGGGTAGCGGCGGAACCGCGCGGTCATCTCGGCGCCGCTGCGCAGGTGGGCGGCGGCATGGGCGGGCAGCCAGCCGTCGAGGTCGTCCATGCTGCGGGTGGCCCGCACCGCGGCGATCGCCTCGGCGAGCCCCGCCTTCTCGGGCGTCGCGTAGTGCACGTTGCCGGTGGCCACGACCGGCAGGTGCAGATCGGATGCCAGGGACGCGAGAGCATCGTTGCGACGGCTGTCGAGCGGGTCGCCGTGGTCGAGCAGCTCGACGGCCACCCGGTCCTGCCCGAACAGGTCGATCAGGCGGCGCAGCGGCGTGCCGGCATCGCCCTGATCCAGCCCACGGCGCACACCGCCCTTGCGGCATCCGGTCAGGATCGTCCAGTGCCCTCCGGCGCTTTCGACGAGATCGTCCAGGTCGTAGCGCGGTCGTCCCTTCTCTCCGCCGCGCAGCTGCGCGCGGGTGATGGCGCCGGCCAGCCGGTGATACCCCTCGACGCCGTCCGCCAGCACGAGCAGATGCTCGCCCACCGGGTCGGGCGCGCCCGTGCGGCCCGGAACCGGTCTCCCGTCCGATTCGCCGAGCGACAGCTCCGCGCCGAAGACGGTCTGCACTCCGGTGAGCTCGGCGGCCTCGGCGAAGCGCGCCGCACCGTAGAACCCGTCGTGATCGGTGATCGCCAGGGCGGTCAGCCCCAGCCCCTCGGCCTCGGCCAGCAGATCCTCGGGAGAGGAGGCGCCGTCGAGGAAGGAGTACGACGAGTGCGCGTGCAGCTCGGCGTAGGGCACGGCGTGCTCAGGGCGTGGGACTGCGGGACGGGAAGCCGACGGCCGGTGCCTGCTCAGCGGAGTGGGCGCCTCACGATGTGCGGCGGGCTCTGCGGACACCGGTGCGGGATCGGTGGGCGCGCTCAGCGTCCGTGCCAGCTCCGACCAGGGCATCTTCGGGTTGTTGAAGCCCATCAGCGGTACCGCCCCTCGGCCCACCAGCCGTCGTCGGAGTGCAGCACCAGCCAGGCGCGGTGCTGCGCGTCCAGCAGCTGGAAGCGGTGCCCCGATCGGCGGCGCGCGGCATCCCAGCGGTGCTCGTGCACCGGCCAGGGACCGGCCCAGCCGATCACCTCGCTGTCGTCGATGAGAGCGGGCGGATGCGGCATCTCGCCGCGCTCGCCGATGGCGACGGCGGCGCCCTCCGCATCCGTCACCCGCACAGGGCGCAGAGGAGTGAAGATCTCGGCGGGCAGCGGATCGGGCAGGCTCCCCGGCCACGGCTGGGACGGATCGCGCTCCACGACCGGCCGCTCGCCCCACGGCGTCAGCACCTGACGGTCGGCGAGCAGGCGCCCGCCCGACACGGCGGCGGTCGTGACGGCGGTGTGCCCGAGCATCGTCTGCACGCGCGAGACGGCATGGTGCAGACGCTCATCCGTGCCGGAGCCGAACAGGCCGATCTGGTGATGTGCGGCATCATCCACCGCCACCGGGGCGATGCGCACGGCGACGATCCCCCGGAAGGCATGAGCGGCGTCATCGTCCCCGGAATCCGCGGAACCCACGGACTCCGCCGCGAGCGCCTCGAGCTGCCAGCGGACCCGGTCGACGAGGTCGCCCTCGTCGAAGCAGGTCGGATGCAGCCAGGTGCGCGAGGATACCGCCCCGTCGTCGTCGGTGAGATCGATGCGCACCTCGGTGCACACCACGGAGGCGTCGGCGAGGGCGAGCATCACGGCATCCGCCGTCTGACGCACGGCGAAGGCGATCTGGTCGGACTGTCCCAGTGGTGTCTCGAAGGCGGTCTCCCTCGCCAGCTGCGGGTCGGGAGGGCGCGGTGTCAGCGGCCGGGAGTCGGCGCCGCGCGCGAGGGCGTGCAGGCGCGCACCGTGCTCGCCGAAGCGCTCCCGCACCGCCGTGGTCTCCAGCGCGGCGAACTCGCCGAGCGTGGCGATGCCCAGACGGCGCAGCAGATCCGCCAGCTCCGGCTCGCCGAGCACGTGCAGGGGGAGCGGGGCGAGGAACGCCCTGGCCTCACCCGGCGGGATCACCGCCCAGGCGACGTCGGCGGTGGTGGCGCGTGCGGCCAGCTCTGCGGTGAACATCCCGTCGGCGACGCCGATCCTGCTCTCGGCGTATCCGGCCTCGGCGAGGATGCCGCGCAGCGCCACGGCGGCGCTCTCCTCCCCGCCGTGATAGCGCGAGATGCCGCGGGAGCGGAGCGCGGCGAGCCCCGGGCGCAGCAGATGCACGCCTGGGGCGTGCTCCTCGATCAGGCGCAGCACGGGCAGGAAGGCGCGCTCGTCCTGGGTGGGGTCGTGCGGCAGCATCCGCAGCGACGGCATCCTGCTCTGCGCGAGCCGTCTGCGCTGCCCGACCCGGACTCCGTGCGCCCGGGCGGACTCCGTGCAGGCGGTGATGACACCGCCGTGCACGAGAGCGGTGGGCGGGTGAGGCGGGGCCGCTCCCAGAGCCGCGCGCAACGGCCAGTCGGGGAACCACAGCACGTGCATCCGCACGGTCTCGGCAGTATCCGTCGCACGGGGGCTCATCACGCCACCGCCCAGCACGGGTGGGCGGGCTCGGACAGGGGCCGCGCGGCCGCCGGGGCCGCCTCGACGGCTCCGAGCCCGCCGGGCAGCTGCACCCGCAGGCTCTGCGGGCGCGGCGTGGACCGGGTCTGCGCGGTCACCGTCACCGTGCGCTCCGACAGCAGCCCCCAGCCCTCGCCGAGCCCCTCCCAATGCGGATCGTGCAGGCTGATCAGCCCTTCGCTCTGCGGCCAGGGCGAGGTGGTCAGCAGTGTGCAGCCGCGGTCGCGCAGCCGTGCGGCCAGTCGTGCGGCATCCGCATCGCGCGCCGGTGAGCCGGGATTGACCGCGATCAGCGGCACCACCTCGGCCAGTGCGGAGACCACCGCCAGCCACCGCTCTGCGGGAGAGGGCACCAGGATCAGCCGTGACAGGTCGATGCCGAAGCCGGCAGCGGCCTCCAACCCGAGAGTGGGCATGCCGACGGCGGCGCACCAGCTGCCGCGCTGCGAGACGGCGCTCATCAGGGCGAAGATCAGACTCGGCGAGGGGGAGACCGAGTACACCGCGCCGGTCTGCAGTCCGCGCTCGGGCAGCAGATCCTGCAGGACGGGATGCAGCGGCAGCGTCGCATCGTCGCTGCGACGACGCTGCATGCGCCCGATCTCCCGGCGCAGACGAAGGATGTCCCCCGCCCGTTCATCGGCGGGGGAGAGCGCCGCGATCGTTCCGATCCCCATGCATCCATCCTCGAAGAAAGATTCGAATAGTTCAAGTGCTTCCAGAAGACTAGTTCGCACATCGGACATCGTCGACGCCCGCGAAAAGCTACGCTGGAGGGATGCGGATCGAGTTCGAGAGCGATGTGACCCTCTGGGACGCCAGAGCGGAATCCTGGTTCTTCGCGACGCTGCCCGAGGAGCTCTCCGCAGAGATCCGCGAACTGCCGTCGCCGCGCCGCGGCTTCGGATCCCTGCGGGTGCAGGCGCGGATCGGGCTCACGGTATGGACGACCTCGATCTTCTTCAACGGATCCGCCTTCGTGCTGCCGCTGAAGAAGCAGGTGCGCCAGGCGCAGGAGATCGCTGCGGGGGACGTCATCACGGTGGATCTCGACATCCTCGACGTGTGAGTCCTCGGCGCCCGACGTTATCCACAGGCTTCCGCGGGAGGTGCGAGCTTTCGCTAATCTGCGAGGATGTCCCTTCACTCCGCCGCCGTGCTCATCGCGCACCTGGCGCTGGCCGGGGTGGGACTGTGGCTGGTCGTCATCGATGCCCGCACGCACCGGCTGCCGAACCGCATCGTGCTGCCGACGCTGGGCGCTCTGATCGTGCTGGCGGTCGTCGAGTCGCTGACGACGGGAGACGCCGCACGGATGCTGCGTGCACTGCTGGGCGGTCTCGTCCTCGGCTTCTTCTACGCCGTCATACACGTGGCGTCGAGGCAGGGGATGGGCGGCGGTGACGTCAAGCTCGCAGCCGTGATCGGGCTGGTGCTCGCCTGGCACGGCTGGTGGACCTTGCTGCTCGGGTCCGCTGCGGCCTTCGTGCTCGGGGCGCTGTACGCGATCACGCTGCTGCTGATGGGAAAGGTGGAGCGAACCACGCGAATCGCGTTCGGGCCGTGGATGATCCTCGGCGCGGTGCTCGCGATCGCAGTGACATGACGGCGGACGTTCGCGTCGACGTCGGTGCGGAGGGCTAGTGTGAGCACATGGCAATCGCACGACTTCACGGCGGCCCGCTGGACGGGCAGATCATTCCGCTCGACGACGAGACTCAGGATTCCCTGATCCTGCCCTACAGCGAGACTCAGCTCACGTATCAGCGCGAGGGCGACGCGGCGAACACGGGCGCGCACGACGGCCCGACCGAAGTGGCGTTCCGCTTCATCGAGTCCGAGGACGACATCTCGCCCGACGCGAACCAGAACCACGACGGCTGAGCCGGTGGCGATCGATCCCGCGGCGACGGACCCCGGGGTATCCGGGGAACCGCAGCGCACCTTCGAGATCGAGCGCAAGTACGACGCCGACTCCGACACCGCACTGCCCGACTGGGCGCGCGTTCCCGGAGTGATCTCCGTGAGCGAGGGCGAGCCGCGCGAGCTGGACGCCCGCTACCTGGATACGACCGATCGCGCCCTGGCACGGCACGGCGTCGCGCTGCGTCGCCGCACGGGTGGGCCCGACGCGGGCTGGCACATCAAGGGCCCGCGACAGGGCGACGGCCGCCTCGAGCTCGGCTGGCCGCTGGACGATGACGACCGGATGCCGGATGCCGTCGCACAGACGGTCGCGCAGTGGACCGCCGAGGAGCTGCATCCGATCGCCCGCATCGAGAACTCCCGCACCGCCTACCACCTGATGGGCGAGCACGGCGTGATCGCGGAGTTCGTCGACGACCGGGTGCGCGCGACCGATCTGGGCAGCGGTGTCCGCCGGGAGTGGCGCGAGTGGGAGATGGAACTGGGGCCCGCAGCTCCCACCGACGAAGCAGGCCGGGAGACGTTCTTCGCCGCCGTCGAGCAGGCCGTTCGCGCCGCCGGCGGCCGTCCGCCGTCCTCCGGCTCCAAGCTGGCCCGCGCCCTCGGCGTCTGAGCCCGACGCCTTCGGGCGCATCGCAGAGCGGGGGCGATCGACGCAAGCCCTATGCATGGGGGTGCTCCGGATGCTGGAATGACCGCATGAGCCCCATCGTGCAGCTCCGTTCCCTGCAGACCATCGTCCCCGACGTCCCGCTCGACCAGGAGACCGTGCGCGACGTCTTCGCCGGCCAGCCCGGACTGAGCAGACTGGCCAAGCGGCTGGTGACCGCATCGTTCAACGGCTCCGGGATAGAGACGCGGCACACGGTGCTCGACGAGCTCTCGCTGGACGCCGAGACATCCAACCCCCAGTTCTACGACCGGACCAGCGGCGAACTGCTCGCACCGGGCACCAAGGCGCGCAACGAGATCTACATCCGCGAGGCGGACCGACTCTTCATCGAGGTCGCCCGTCGTGCACTCGACGCGGATCCCGACCTCACCGCCGCCGAGGTGACGCATGTGATCACCGTGTCCTGCACCGGCTTCCATGCGCCGGGTCCGGACTTCGAGATCGTCCGTGCGCTGGGAATGTCCGATGCGGTGGAGCGCTACCACCTGGGCTTCATGGGCTGCTACGCCGCGATGCCCGCGCTGCGCGCCGCCCGTCAGTTCTGCCTCGCCGACCCGGATGCGGTGGTGCTGGTCGTGAGCGTTGAGCTGTGCACGCTGCACCTGCGTTCCGCAGAGGATCCCGACATGATCATCGCCTCATCGCTGTTCTCCGACGGTGCGGCAGCGGGCCTGGTCACCGCGCGATCCCTCGACTCTGCGACGCCGGCGTTCAGCCTGGACCGCTTCCGGACGGCGATCGCCCCTCAGGGCGAGAAGGACATGGCCTGGACCATCGGCGACAGCGGGTTCGAGATGGTGCTGTCCACCGCCGTGCCGCAGATCATCGGCGAGAGCATCCGCACCGCGCTGCGTCCGCTCTGGATCGACGACGACGAGCTGGCCGCGGCGTTCGAAGACGACCGCATCGGCGATCCGGTGGCGCACTGGGCCATCCATCCCGGTGGCCGCAGCATCCTCGATCGGGTCCAGGAGCGACTGCACCTCAGCGACGAGCAGCTGCATCCCGCACGCGAGATCCTGCGCGAGTACGGCAACATGTCCAGCGCCACGGTGCTGTTCGTGCTGCGTCACATCCTCGAGGGCGCACAGGCGCGTGCGGGCGACCGGGTCGCGGCGATGGCGTTCGGTCCGGGACTGACCGCTGAGAGCGCCATGCTCACCGTGCTGACTCCCGGGGCATGATCCCGGACCTGACGGCGCGTGCGGTCGGGGCACGGGAGCTGATGGACGAGCCCGATGCGGATCAGACCATGCTCGATCGCACCTATGCGCTGTTCCCGCTCGTCAACGCTGCGGTCTCGGGCTGGCGCGGCGTGTACCGGCGCGACATCCGTCCTCTCGCCCGGCGGGGAAGCCTGCGCGTGCTCGACATCGGCGCGGGAGGGGGAGACCTGACCCGGATGATCGCCCGGCGACTGCACCGGGACGGCTGCGATGCGCAGGTGACGGGCCTGGACGTCGATCCGCGCGCCGTCCGCTGGGCGGCCGCGCAGGACGGCCCGCCAGGATTGCGCTGGCTGTGCGCGTCGACCTCCGACCTGGTCGCGGAGGGAGAGGTCTTCGACCTGGTGATCTCCAACCATGTGCTGCACCACCTGACGCCTGGCCTGATCTCGGACGTGCTGGCGGACTCCCTTCGCCTCCTCGCACCGGGAGGGGTGGTGCTGCACGGCGACATCGCCCGCAGCCGCATCGCCTACGCGCTGTTCGCGGTGGTGACCCTGCCGCTGGCGCGCAACCTCCTGGTGGGCTCGTTCATCCGGCCGGACGGGCTCACCAGCATCCGTCGCTCCTTCACCGTCGGCGAGCTGGCGGCGGTCGCGGGATCCGACTGGCGGGTCGAACCACGGATGCCGTCCCGTCTGCTGCTGCGAGCCCGCGGTCCGCAGAGGGAGGGCCCCGATGCCTGACGTGATCATCGCGGGCGCGGGGCCGGTGGGGCTGCTGCTGGGATGCCTGCTCGCCGACCGGGGCGCCGACGTGCTCATCGTCGAGAAGCGGCACGGGCCGGACGAACGCTCGCGCGCCATCGGCATCCACCCGCCCGGCGTCGCCGCTCTCGACGACGCCGGGATCGGTGCAGCGGTGCGCGCGGAGGCCATCGCGCTCGACCGTGGCGAGGTGCACGCCCGCGGGCGGATGCTGGCGGCAGTGTCCTTCGGCACGGCACGCCCGGTGCTGACCCTGGCGCAGCACCGCACGGATGCCCTGCTGCGCGCGCGGCTGGCGGAACTCAACGGAACGATCCGCGCCGGTGCCGCCGTCGAAGGATTCCGGGACGAAGGCACTCGTGTGCTCGTGCGCACGACCGATGGCGAGCTGTCGACACCGTTCCTCGTCGTCGCGGATGGGGTGCGCAGCCCCCTGCGGCAGGCCGCCGGCGTCGGTTGGATTCCCCGGGGCCGATCGGCGCAGTACGCGATGATCGACATCCCGAGTCAGAGCGAGGACCGGGTCGCGCGCATCCACTGCGAGCCCGCAGGGCTGGTGGAGTCGTTCCCGCTGCCCGCAGGAATGCGGCGGTGGGTCATCCGCCGGACGGACGGCGCAGATGCGGTGACGTCTGTCGGCTTCGCGGTGACGCCGGCCGGCTTCGCCGATGCGATCCGGTCCAGGACGGGCATCGGCATCCGCATCCCGGAGGGGCTCGCGCCGACGGCGTTCACCGCCGCGCAGCATCGCGCGGATCGCCTGGCGCGAGGGCGGGTGGCGCTGCTCGGCGACGCCGCGCATGAGATCAGTCCGATCGGCGGGCAGGGCATGAACCTCGGTTGGGCGGATGCCGTGATGCTCGCTCCGCTGCTGATCGACGGTCTGCGCACGGAAGCGGTGGATCTCGAGGGCTGGGATCGACGCGCATCCGCACGCGCCGCCGGTGCTCAGCGGCGATCCGCGTTCTACATGGCGATGGGCGCGCCCGCATCGCGGCCGGCGCAGCTGATCCGCGAAGGCGCCATCCGTGCGCTCGGCTCGGCGCCGCTGCGCGAGCGCGCGGCCGCACTGGTCACCATGGGAGGAATCTGAGCGGGAACGACGAGAGCCCGGTCCAACCGGACCGGGCTCTCGTGCAGTGCCTCAACGGCTGAGCGCGCTCAGAGGTTGATCATGTGGCCGGCGAGGCCGTGGAAGCCCTCCTGCAGCGCCTCCGACAGTGTCGGGTGCGTGTGCACGTTGCGGGCGGCCTCGAGGGCGGTCAGATCCCACTTCTGCGCCAGGGTCAGCTCGGGCAGCAGCTCGGAGACGTCCGGGCCGATCAGATGGCCGCCGATGAGCTCGAGGTGCTCGGCATCCGCGATCAGCTTGACGAAGCCGATCGGCTCGCCCAGTCCGTTCGCCTTGCCGTTCGCGCTGAACGGGAACTTCGCGACCTTGATCTCGCGCCCCTCGGCCCTGGCCTGCTCCTCGGTGAGACCGAAGCTGGCCACCTGCGGCTGGCAGAACGTGGCGCGCGGCATCATCCGGTAATCGCCCAGCGTCTGCGTCTCTGCGCCGGCGATGGTCTCGGCCGCCACGACGCCCTGCGCCTCGGCGACGTGCGCCAGCTGCAGCTTGGCGGTGACATCGCCGATGGCGTAGATGCCCTCGACGTTCGTGCGCATGTGGTCGTCGATGTCGATCGCGCCGCGCTCGGTGAGCTTCACGCCGGTCTTGTCGAGACCGAATCCCTTGATGTTCGGCGCGAATCCGACGGACATGAGCACCTTGCCCGCGTCGAGCTCGCCCGCCTTGCCATCACGGGTCTCGTAGGTGATGTGCACCGAGGATCCGTTGTCGGTCACGGTCTTGACCGCGGTGGAGGTGAGGACGTCGACGCCGAGCTTCTTGTACTGGCGCTGGATCTCCTTGGAGACCTCGGCGTCCTCGTTCGGCAGCGCGCGGTCCAGGAACTCGATGATCGTGACCTTCACGCCGTAGTTCACCAGCACGTACGCGAACTCCATGCCGATGGCGCCGGCGCCGACGATCGCGATCGACTCGGGCAGCTCGCGGGCGAGGATCTGCTCCTCGTAGGTGACGACGTTCTCGCTGAGCTGCACACCGGGCAGCAGGCGCACGGTCGATCCTGTGGCGATGATGGCGTTGTCGAAGGTGACCTCTTCGGTCGAGCCGTCCGACTTCGCCACCGAGATGGCCTTGGGACCGGTGAACGTCCCGCGGCCGTCGTACTCGGTCACCTTGTTCTTCTTCATCAGGAAGTGGATGCCCTTGACGTGGGTCTCCGAGACCTTGCGGCTGCGATCGAATGCAGCGCCGAAGTCGAAGTGCACATCACCCGAGATGCCGAAGAACTCGGCCTTGTGGGTGAATGTGTGCGCGATCTCCGCGTTCTTGAGGAGCGACTTGGAGGGGATGCATCCGACGTTCAGACACACACCGCCCCAGTACTTCTCCTCGATGATCGCGGTGGACAGGCCGAGCTGGGCGCTGCGGACGGCGGCGACGTATCCGCCAGGGCCCGCGCCGAGGATGACGACATCGTAATGTGGCATGCCTCAAGCCTATCGCCCAGTGGAGTCGTCGGAACGCTCTGAGCCGGATACTCGCCGACCTCCGGCGACGACGAAGAAAGGGCGGATCGGCCTCCCGGGGACCCGACCCGATCAGATAGGCTGAAGGACCGGAGGAGGGAGAACCGTGACAGATGACAGCACGATCGGCGCCGGAGGCGCGATCCACCGCAGCGGCGAGCAGCGACACGATGCGACACAGACGTTCGGTCACGAATCGGACCTCTCCTTCGTGCCCTTCGGCGCGGATCTGACCGAGACCGAGAGCGCGGCGATCGCCGCACTGCCGTCCGGCTCCGCGCTCCTGCTGGTCCGCGCCGGCGCTCTCGCCGGTGCTCGCTACCTGCTCGATGCCGACGTGACGACGGTGGGTCGTCACCCCGAGGCCGACATCTTCTTCGACGACGTGACGGTGTCGCGTCGTCATGCCGAGATCACTCGATCCGGCTCCGTGTTCGAGATCATCGACCAGCGTTCGCTGAACGGCACCTACGTCGATGGCGAGCGTGTGGATCGCAGCGAGCTGCAGAACGGCTACGAACTGCGCATCGGCAAGTTCAGGATGAACTTCTTCGCCTCCCCGATCGACCTGGCGAACCACTGATGCCGGCGGCCGGTGCCGCCCGCGAGCGCTCCGCGCCCACCGGGCTTCTCAGCATCGGGCAGGTCCTCGCCCGTCTCACCCCTGAGTTCCCCCAGCTCACCTCCAGCAAACTGCGCTTCCTCGAAGTGCAGGGGATCGTCAGCCCGTCGCGCACCGAGTCCGGATACCGCAAGTTCTCAGCATCCGACCTGGACCGGCTGCGCACCGCGCTCACCCTGCAGCGCGATCACTATCTTCCGCTCAGCGTCATCCGCGAGCAGCTGGACGAGGCCGAGGCGAAGGGGGAGGGCTGGGGCGGCATCGCACCCCCCTCGATCACCCCGCCCGCACGGCGCCACCGCCGCGACGAGTTGATCGCCCGCACCGGTGCCACCCCTCAGCTGCTGAACGACGCGATCAGCGCGGGACTCATCTCCGCAGCCGAGCACTACACCGACCAGGCGTCGTCACTGCTGGCGGGCCTGGTCACCCTCGCTCGCCACGGCATCGAACCCCGGCACCTGCGGAGCCTGCGTCAGAACGCCGAACGCGAGGCCGCGCTCATCGAATCCGCACTGTCCACTCTGCTGCGGCGCACGGATGCCGCATCCCGAGGACGAGCCGCAGAGCTCGCCCCCGAGCTGGCCACGCACATCGACGAAGTGCGCAGCCTCATGGTGCGCCAGGCGCTGGATCGAGCCCTTTCGTAACGAACGGGTTGCGACACACCTTCCCGGCGGTGCGGATGTCATTGCCCGGCCGGGGGTGCTGCTCTAGCGTTGAGGTAATCGTCAGGAGAGAGGACAACGTATGAATGCGGATGAGCTGACAGGCGACCCGCGGTTCGTCACCGAACTCCTCTTCACCGACGGACTGCCCGCGATGGACGACGAGGTCGGCTATCGCGGTGCTGTCGCCGCGCGTGCGGCGGGCATCACCTACCGCCAGCTGGATTACTGGGCGCGCACCGAGCTGGTGGTCCCCACGGTCCGCGGGGCGTCCGGCTCGGGATCGCAGCGGCTCTACGGCTTCCGTGACATCCTCGTCCTCAAACTCGTCAAGCGACTGCTGGACACCGGCATCTCGCTGCAGCAGATCCGCACCGCGGTCGAGCAGCTGCGCATGGCCGGCATCCGCGACCTCGCCGGCACCACGCTGATGAGCGATGGGGCATCGGTCTACCTGTGCACCTCGAACGACGAGGTCATCGACCTCGTCAGCCGCGGACAGGGCGTCTTCGGGATCGCCGTCGGCAAGGTCCTGCGCGAGGTCGAGTCGACGCTCGTGGAGTTCGACTCCACGGCGCCGGACCCGGTCGACGAGCTCGCAGCGCGCCGCGCCAAGCGCACGGCCTGATCCTGCGAGGAGCCAGGCTCCTCGACGAGCTCAGGCTCCTCGACGAGCTCGGTTCCGACGGGCTCAGGAGCCCGGGTCTTTCGACGCGGCGACGCGTCAGGCCTGAACGCCGGTCTCCGGGACGGACACGCGGCCGGCGCGGATGATGCGATCCAGCAGCAGGTCGAAGTCGGCGGCCAGCTCCTGAGCGGAGTCTCCCGGCCAGATGTGCAGCGGCTTCGCCGCGCCCTGCGCCTGCTGCAGCGAGGTGCGCTCGGGCAGCTGCGGGGCCAGGACCAGCGGCCCGAACATGTCGCGCAGCTCCTTGATGCGGAACTGGTGCTCGATGGACTGCGGGCGTACGCGGTTGACCACGATGCCCAGCGGCTGCAGACGAGGGGAGAGACCGCGGCGGATCTCCTCGATGGCGCGCAGGGCGCGGTCCGCGGCTGCGACCGAGAACAGTCCGGGCTCGGTGACGACCATGACGCGGTCGCTGGCGGCCCAGGCCGTGCGGGTGAGGGCGTTCAGCGACGGTGCGCAGTCGATCAGCACGAGGTCGTACTCGCCCTCGACGGTCGCCAGCGCCTCCTCGAGCTTCCACACGTCGCGCACGCTCGGATGCGGGCCGTCGAAGTTGATGGCGGACGGGCTGCCGATGAGCAGATCGATGGTGCCCGGGTGCACCTTCGCCCAACCGCTGGTGGTGATCGCCTGGCGGACGATCTTCTCCTTGGGGTTCTCCAGCACGTCGGCGATGTTCAGCCTGCCGGCGATCTGGATGTCCATGCCGGTGGAGACATCCGACTGCGGGTCGAGGTCGACCACGAGAGTGCGGATGCCGCGGGCGAAGGCGGCGGAAGCGAGACCGAGAGTCACGGTCGTCTTCCCGACGCCTCCTTTGAGGGAGCTGACGCTGAGTACGTGCACGTCGTACACGTTACCGTGCCCTAGTCTGAGGAGACACTCAGCCCCCGCCTTGCGCGTTGCTGTTCGGCGCGCAACAACCTCTGAAGAGGTGTGCATGTTCCAGAAGATCCTGGTGGCCAACCGTGGTGAGATCGCGATCCGTGCCTTCCGTGCGGCGTACGAAGTGGGAGCGCGCACCGTCGCCGTGTTCCCCTATGAGGACCGCGGGTCTCTGCATCGTCTCAAGGCCGATGAAGCGTATGAGATCGGTGAGCGCGGACACCCCGTGCAGGCCTACCTGGACATCGAGGGCATAATCAAGGTCGCCCTGGACGCCGGAGCCGACGCCATCTACCCCGGGTACGGGTTCCTCTCCGAGAATCCCGAGCTGGCCGAGAGGGCCGCGGATGCCGGGATCACCTTCATCGGTCCGCCCTCCCACGTGCTCGAGATGGCGGGGAACAAGGTCGAGGCCAAGCGGCACGCCATCGAGGCCGGTGTTCCGGTGCTGCGCTCGACCGAGGCATCCGATGATGTCGACGCGCTGGTCGCGCAGTCCGACGAGATCGGCTTCCCGCTGTTCGCGAAGGCCGTCGCCGGTGGCGGCGGGCGCGGCATGCGCAAGGTCGACACCAAGGGCGATCTCGCCCCCGCGCTGGCCGAGGCCATGCGAGAGGCCGGAGCGGCCTTCGGCGATTCCCGGATGTTCCTCGAGCAGGCGGTGCTGCGGCCCCGGCACATCGAGGTGCAGATCCTCGCCGACGGTCAGGGGAGCACCGTTCACCTGTACGAGCGGGACTGCTCGGTGCAGCGCCGTCACCAGAAGGTCGTGGAGATCGCTCCCGCGCCGAACCTCGATGAGGGCATCCGCAGCGATCTGCATCGGCACGCCATCGCGTTCGCGCGCTCCATCGGCTACCAGAACGCCGGCACCGTCGAGTTCCTGCTCGAGACCGAGGGGCCGCGCGCCGGCGAGGTCGTGTTCATCGAGATGAACCCGCGCATCCAGGTCGAGCACACCGTGACCGAGGAGGTCACGGACGTCGACCTGGTGCGGGCGCAGATGCAGATCGCCGCCGGTGCCACCCTGGCCGAGCTCGACCTCGAGCAGGACGACATCCAGCTGCGCGGTGCCGCGCTGCAGTGCCGCATCACCACAGAGGACCCGACCCAGGGGTTCCGCCCCGACACCGGCAAGATCACCACCTACCGCTCGCCCGGCGGCGCCGGCATCCGCCTGGACGGCGGAACCACCGCAGCGGGGTCGCAGATCAGCCCGTACTTCGACTCGATGCTGTCCAAGCTCATCTGCCGCGGGCGCTCCTTCGACAGTGCCGTGTCGCGTGCGCGTCGGGCGCTCGCGGAGTTCCGCGTGCGGGGTGTCTCCACGAACATCCCCTTCCTGCAGGCCGTGCTGGATGACCCGTCGTTCGCGGCAGGCGACCTGTCGACCTCGTTCATCGACGAGCGACCAGAGCTGCTGCGCGGGCGCGTGTCGAAGGATCGCGGCTCCAAGATCCTGAACTGGCTCGTCGACGTGACGGTCAACAAGCCGAACGGCGAGAACCCGCTCGCGCTGGACCCGGCGAACAAGCTGCCGCAGCTGGACCTCGGCGTGCCGGCGCCGGACGGCAGCCGGCAGCTGCTGCGCGAGGTCGGCCCCACGGCGTTCGCGAAGGCTCTGCGCGAGCAGAAGGCCCTCGCCGTCACGGAGACGACGTTCCGCGATGCGCACCAGTCGCTGCTGGCCACCCGGGTGCGCACGCGGGACCTGCTGGCCGTGGCGCCGTACGTGGCGCGCATGACCCCGCAGCTGCTGTCGGTGGAGGCCTGGGGAGGCGCGACCTACGACGTCGCCCTGCGCTTCCTCGGCGAGGACCCGTGGGAGCGGCTGGCCGCGCTGCGCGAGGCGCTGCCGAACATCAGCATCCAGATGCTGCTGCGCGGGCGGAACACCGTCGGCTACACGCCGTACCCGACCCAGGTGACCGACGCGTTCGTCCGGGAGGCGGCCGAGACGGGGGTGGACATCTTCCGGATCTTCGACGCGCTCAACGACGTCTCGCAGATGCGTCCCGCGATCGAGTCCGTGCTCGGCACCGGCACCGCCGTCGCTGAAGCCGCGCTCTGCTACACCGGTGACCTGCTCAACCCGGCCGAGGATCTGTACACGCTGGACTACTACCTGCGCCTGGCCGAGCAGATCGTCGACGCCGGAGCGCACGTGATCGGCATCAAGGACATGGCGGGTCTGCTGCGTCCCGCCGCGGCCGCCAAGCTCGTCACGGCGCTGCGCGAGCGCTTCGACCAGCCGGTGCACGTGCACACGCACGACACCGCCGGCGGTCAGCTCGCGACGCTGCTCGCCGCCAGTGCGGCGGGGGCGGATGCCGTCGACGTGGCGTCCGCGCCGATGTCGGGCACCACCAGCCAGCCGTCGCTGTCGGCGCTGATCGCCGCCCTCGCGCACACCGAGCGCGACACCGGGCTCGACCTGCAGGCGGCATCCGACCTCGAGCCGTACTGGGAGGCCACGCGCCGCCTGTACCGTCCGTTCGAGTCGGGACTGCCCAGCCCCACCGGCCGCGTCTACCATCATGAGATCCCGGGCGGGCAGCTCTCCAACCTGCGCCAGCAGGCGATCGCTCTCGGCCTGTCGGATGACTTCGAGCTCATCGAGGACATGTATGCGGCAGCCGACGCGATCCTCGGACGCGTGCCGAAGGTGACGCCGTCGTCGAAGGTGGTCGGCGATCTCGCGCTGCACCTCGCGGCCGTCAAGGCGGACCCCGCCGACTTCGCGGAGAACCCCGACCGCTATGACATCCCCGATTCGGTGGTCGGCTTCATGGCGGGGGAGCTGGGCGACCTGCCCGGCGGATGGCCGGAGCCCTTCCGCAGCAAGGTGCTCGCGGGACGCGCGTCCAAGGTCGGCGTCACGCCGATCACCGACGCCCAGCAGTCCGCGCTGGAGGGCACCTCCGAGCAGCGTCGCGGAATGCTCAACGAACTGCTGTTCCCCGCGCCGACCAAGATCTTCCGTCAGGGTCGTGAGGAGTTCGGCGATCTCTCGGTGCTGGACACCGCCGACTACCTTTACGGACTCGTCCCCGGTGTCGAGCACGCAGTGGAGATCGAACGCGGCGTGCGCCTGTACGTCGGCCTGGAAGCGATCGGCGAGGTCGATCCGAAGGGCATGCGGACGGTCATGACGACGCTGAACGGCCAGCTGCGCCCGGTGGCGGTGCGTGACCGATCGATCGCCGTCGAGGCGCACCAGGTCGAGAAGGCGGACACCTCCAAGCCCGGTCAGATCGCCGCCCCGTTCTCGGGTGCGGTGACGCTGAAGGTCGAGGAGGGAGCCGTGCTGAAGGCCGGCGACGCGGTGGCATCCATCGAGGCGATGAAGATGGAGGCGGCCATCACGACCCCCGTGGACGGAGTCGTGGACAGGCTCGCGATCACCGGGACCCAGCAGGTCGACGCGGGTGATCTTTTGGTCGTGATACGTCCGGCGCACTAACCTTGGGCGGGCGCATGTGCGCCCGGCTTGGAGTGGTGACTGTGACCTCGAAGAACAACGTGGACCCCGAAGGGGACGATTCGCTGGGGGTGCTCGACGACACGACGTCGTCCGACATCTCGGCCATCGGCCTGCTCGGCGGCACCGCGCAGGTCAGCGTCTCGATGCCCACGGGCGGCGACGACGACGACCTGGTGGACGACGAGGTCGTCGACGGCGAGATCGTCTCGGATCTGATCATCGACACCTCGGCGGTCGCCGACGCCGACACGCTGGCGCGCATCCAGCAGGACGCCTCGGAGATCGTCATCGAGCTGCCCGTGGAGGCACGACAACCGGAGACTGCGGAGGACGCCGCCGCCGAGGCGGAGCCAGTGGATGAGGACGGCGTCGCGGCGTCGCACGTCACCGATGTGGTCGATGCCGAGGTGGTGACGGAGCCGGAGAAGACGGATGCCGCTGAGCCGGCCCCTGTGGTGGCAGCCCCTGTGGTGGAGGTCGAGCCGGTGACGAAGACCGCATCGGCGAAGAAGTCGAAGCCAGCGGAGAGGGCGAAACCGGCGGCGAAGTCGAAGTCGAAGTCGAAGTCGTCTGCGAAGGCGAAACCGGCAGCCGAGCCTGAGCCGGCCACCAAGACCGGGGCGGCCGCCAAGACCGGATCGCCGGCCGAAGCGGCATCAGAACCGACCGCTGTGACCGAGCAGACGTCCGAGCAGGCGCCGGCCGCGACGAGCGCTCGCGGCGTGAACGACGCGCCCGAGGCATCCGTCGCCTCCGCATCGGCTCCGGATGCCCGGACCCGGGCCGCCGCTGAGCCCGTCATCGAGACGCAGGGGCTCTCGGACCTCGAGTCGGTGGTCGCCGCGGCCAAGGCGGAGCTGCGAGAGGCCATGTCTCCCGCGCGGCCCCGCATCCCAGACGCACCCCGGCCCGCTGCAGCCGGACGACCAGAGGAGAACCGCCCCGTGGCGACGAACGACCCGGCACCCGCATCGCGCCTCACGACCGAGAGGCAGGCCGCAGAGGCCACGCGACCCGAGCTCGCCTCGAAGCGGCTCGACGATCTCGGCGACGGAGGCCGCGAGAGCGCCGATCTGCTCACCGCGGACCGCCTGCTGGATCCGGCACGGATGTCGAAGCCCGAGCCGGAGGGCACCTGGAGCCACCTGCTCTACGCGATCTCGGGCGGCCGCATCAACATCGGCGACGGACGCAAGGCGCGCGAGCGCAAGCAGCTCAGCGCTCGGATCGCCGCGCCCATGCCGGGCAACGCCCGCTTCGTGCCGGTGCTGTCCCGCAAGGGCGGCGTCGGCAAGACGACGATCACGGCACTGCTCGGAATGGCACTCGCCGATGCGCGTGACGACCGCGTGATCGCGGTCGACGCCAACCCCGATCGCGGAACCCTCGCCGAGCGCGTCGTGGGAGGCCACACGAAGTCCGTCCGCGATCTCGTGCGCGCACAGCATGACATCCGCGGCTTCCACGACCTCTCCGCGCTCGTGGCGCGTGATGAGACCCGCCTGGACGTGCTCGCATCCGATTCGGATCCGCGGGTGTCCGAGGCCTTCGGCGACGGCGACTACCGCGATGTCGCCACGGTCGCCGCGCAGTACTACTCGCTCGTCCTCACCGATTCGGGCACGGGCATCGTGCACTCGGTGATGGGTGCCACGCTCGATCTCGCCGACCAGCTCGTCATCGTGTCGGGACTCAGCGTCGATGAGGCCCGACTCGCGTCCGAGACGCTCACCTGGCTGGAGAGCAACGGATACGCCACGCTGGCGCGGGAGGCCATCGTGGTGCTGAACCAGTCCACGCCCGGCGCTCCGCTGGTGCGGCTGAGCGAGTTGCAGTCGCACTTCTCCACGCGGGCCAAGCACGTGCTGCGCGTGCCGTACGACCCGCAGATCGCGGGCGGCGGTGCCATCGACTTCGGCAGCCTGCAGCCGGCGACCCGGCGGGCCGCGCGGGAGATCGCCGCGGCACTGGTCGAGGGACTCCGGGCGAAGGCGGCCTGATGGCGGTCCGTGAGATCCGGCTGTACGGCGACCCCGTGCTGCGGCAGGTGTGCGCCCCGATCGAGCACATCGACGACGGCGTGCGCGCGCTGATCGCCGACCTCGTCGACACGGTGCAGCTGCCCGGTCGTGCGGGAGTCGCCGCCAATCAGATCGGCGTCGCGCTGCGCGCCTTCAGCTACAACATCGACGGCGACATCGGCTACGTGATCAACCCCGTGCTGACCGAGGTGCGCGGCGAGAAGCAGCCCACCGGCGAGGGATGCCTCTCGGTTCCCGGCCTCTGGCACGACACCATGCGCCACCCGTGGGCACGCGTGGAGGGCATCGATCTCGACGGCGAGCCGGTCGTGCTCGAGGGGGAGGGGCTGCTCGCCCAGGCGCTCCAGCACGAGACCGACCACCTGGACGGCATGGTGTACCTGGGGCGCCTCGAGGGCGAGACCCGCAAGGCCGCGATGCGTCAGGTCCGCGAGAGCGACTGGTTCTGACACGGATCGGAGCAATGCGGCGAAGCCGCGTTGATTCGGTCGCGTGTCAACATTGGGCGCCCTTCGACTCGCTTCGCTCGCTCAGGAACCGGAGCTCTTGCGACGAGTCGAAATGTCGTGAGACTCTCGCGCGGAGCGCTCACCCCAGCGGTGTCGTCGTGGTGTGCACTGGAGCGTCGTAGATCTCAGTGATCTCCTGTGCGAAGTCGTCCAGGATCACGTTGCGCTTGATCGACAGCTTGGGCGTCAGGTGCCCACTGGCCTCCGTCCACTCGATCGGCAGGATCGTGAACTTGCGGATCGACTCGGCGCGCGAGACGCCCTTGTTCGCACGGTCGACGGCGCGCTGCACCTCGTCGCGCACGGCCGCGTTGCGGCTGGCGTCCGCCAGCGACATGTCGGCCGGCAGCCCGTTGTTCGACAGCCACGCCGGCAGCATCTCGGAGTCCAGGGTGATCAGGGCCGAGATGAACGGCTTCTGATCGCCCAGGACGACGACCTGTCCGACGATGGAGTTCGCACGGATCGGGTCCTCGAGCATCGCCGGTGCGACGTTCTTCCCGCCGGCAGTGACGATGATCTCCTTCTTCCGGCCGGTGATCGTCAGGAAGCCCTCGGAGTCGAAGCTGCCGATGTCGCCGGTGCGGAACCACCCGTCGTGGAACGAGGCCGCGGTGGCCTCCGGGTTGTTCCAGTACTCCTTGAAGACGTTGATGCCCCTGACCTCGATCTCGCCGTCCTCGTCGAGACGAACGCCGACGCCGGGGAGTGCGGGACCCACGGTGCCGATCTTGGACTTGTCGGCGAGGTTCACCGTCGCGGGCGCGGTGGTCTCGGTGATGCCATAGCCATCCAGGATCACGACGCCGAGGCTGTGGAAGAAGTGTCCGAGGCGCGCTCCGAGCGGTGCCGAGCCGGAGACGGCGTACGCGACGTTGCCGCCCATCGCCTCGCGGAGCTTGCCGTAGACGAGCTTGTCGAACAGGGCGAACTTGAGCCGCAGCCCGAGCGGGACCTTCTTCCCCTCCTCGAGCAGAGTCGAGTGCTCGATGGCCGCGGCGGCGGCCGCGCGGAAGATCTTGCCCTTGCCTCCTGCCTCGGCCTTCTGCTCGGCGGAGTTGTAGACCTTCTCGAACACGCGCGGCACCGCGAGCAGGAACGTCGGCTTGAAGGAGCCGAGCGCGGGCAGCAGGTGCTTGGTGTCGGGCTGGTGCCCGGTGCGCACACCGGCGTGGATGCCGAGAACGGAGATGAACCGCGCGAACACGTGCGCGGTGGTGATGAACAGCAGGGTCGACGCGCCAGGCATCGAGACCACGGAATCCAGTGCCTTGGCGGAGTTGCGCGACAGCTCGACGAAGTTGCTGTGCGTCAGGACGCAGCCCTTCGGACGTCCGGTGGAACCGGAGGTGTAGATCAGCGTCGCGATGTCCGATCCGACCGCGATGCTGCGCCGGCGCTCGATCTCGGCATCCTCGATCTCGGCGCCCTGCGCGGTGAGCGTGTCGATGGCTCCGAGGTGCATCTGCCAGACCTCCCGCACGAGCGGCAGATCGCCGCGCACCTCGTCGACGCGCGCGAAGTGCTCGGACGACTCCACGATGAGTGCGGTCGCACCGGAGTCCTCCATGATCCACTGGATCTGCGAGGGGGAGCTGGTCTCGTAGATCGGCACCATCACGGCGCCGGCGTAGAAGAGCGCGAAGTCGATCAGCGTCCACTCGTACGTCGTGCGCGCGATGAAGCCGACCTTCTCCCCGGGCTGGAGGCCGGCTGCGACGAAGCCCTTGGCCAGAGCGATCACCGCGGTCTCGAAGTCCTTGGCGGTGATGTCGCGCCAGCCTGCTCCCTCGGGAACGGAGAAGAGCGCCAGGTTCGGGGTCTGCTGCACGCGGATGGCGAGCAGATCGGAGGTGTTCGCCTCGGGGTCGGCGGGGACGATCGCGGGGACTTCGAACTGGACCATGGCAGCTCCTTCGATACCGGTCGGACGGGTTCCCTCGAGTCTAGGACATGAGATCGAGTCGCACAGACAATGAAACTCGGTCGCGACGGTGTCGCGGCGATAGACTTCCACACGATGTTCTACTGGCTGATGAAGTACGTCGCGATCGGGCCGCTGGTCAAGGCGATCTTCCGTCCCTGGGTCGTGGGGCGGGACAACATCCCCACCACAGGCGCGGCCATCTTGGCGAGCAACCATCTCTCGTTCGCGGACTCGATCTTCCTGCCCCTCATGATCGATCGCCCGATGTCGTTCCTCGCCAAGAGCGACTACTTCACAGGTCGTGGCCTGAAGGGGTGGGCCACGAAGGTCTTCATGAAGGGCACCGGACAGATCCCCATCGACCGATCCGGCGGCAAGGCCTCGGAGGCCTCGCTGAACACCGGCCTGCAGATCCTGGGAGGCGGAGATCTGCTCGGGATCTATCCCGAGGGCACCCGCAGCCCCGACGGCCGGCTCTACCGGGGACGCACGGGGATCGCGCGGATGGCGCTGGAGGCGAAGGTTCCGGTGATCCCGGTGGTGATGGTGGACACCGATACGGCCATGCCGATCGGCAGCCGCGTCCCGAACATCATGCGCGTCGGCGCCGTCATCGGCGAGCCGCTGGACTTCTCGCGTTACGCGGGCATGGAGAACGATCGCTACATCCTGCGCGCCGTGACCGATGAGATCATGATCGCACTGCAGCGCCTGGGCGCGCAGGAGTACGACGACGTCTACGCCTCCACGGTGAAGGACAGACTGCCTCAGAAGGGCTCCCGGACGAGCGCGAAGCGGCGCTGAGCAGCACCCTCGCGCGCCCACGTCGTGGGCGTCACGCGGCGTCCTCGCGGTGATCCGGGACACTAGGCTGGTGGGATGCTTCACTCGCATCCCGAACTCGACGCATGGCGCTCGCTTCCCATCAAGCAGCAGCCGCAGTGGCCGGACGCCGAGCGGGTGTCCGCGGTGTCAGCACAGATCGCCGCACTGCCGCCGCTGGTGTTCGCCGGTGAGGTGGACAACCTCCGTGCCCGGCTCGCCCGTGCGGCATCCGGAAACGCGTTCCTGCTGCAGGGCGGCGACTGCGCAGAGACGTTCGCCGGTGCGACGGCCGACCAGATCCGCAACCGCATCAAGACGGTGCTGCAGATGGCTGTGGTGCTGACCTACGGCGCGTCGATGCCGATCGTGAAGATGGGGCGGATGGCCGGCCAGTTCGCCAAGCCGCGCTCCAGTGACAGCGAGACCCGCGGCGACGTCACTCTTCCCGCCTACCGCGGCGATATCGTCAACGGGTATGACTTCACCGAGAAATCCCGCGAGGCGGACCCCGGTCGCCTTCTGCAGGGGTACCACACAGCGGCATCCACGCTGAACCTGATCCGTGCGTTCACGCAGGGCGGCTTCGCCGACCTGCGCGAGGTGCACTCCTGGAACAGGGGCTTCGCGCAGAACCCGGCCAACCAGCGCTACGAGCGGATGGCCGCCGAGATCGACCGCGCCATCAAGTTCATGGAGGCGGCCGGTGCCGACTTCGACGAGCTGAAGCGCGTGGAGTTCTTCACTGGGCACGAGGGCCTGCTGATGGACTACGAGCGGCCGATGACGCGCATCGATTCGCGCACCGACACGCCGTACAACACCTCCGCGCACTTCCTGTGGATCGGGGAGCGCACCCGCGAGCTCGATGGCGCGCACGTCGACTACTTCTCGCGCATCCGCAACCCCATCGGGGTCAAGCTCGGGCCGACGACGTCGCCCGAGACCGCGCTCGCGCTGATCGACAAGCTCGATCCGAACCGCGAGCCGGGACGGCTGACGTTCATCACGCGCATGGGCGCGGGCAAGATCCGCGACGCGCTGCCGCCGCTGCTGGAGGCCGTCAGGGACTCCGGTGCGACCCCGCTGTGGGTGACCGACCCGATGCACGGCAACGGCATCACCACGCCCACCGGCTACAAGACGCGTCGCTTCGACGACGTGGTCGACGAGGTGCGCGGCTTCTTCGAGGCCCATCGCGCTGTGGGCACGTTCCCCGGCGGCATCCACGTCGAGCTCACCGGCGACGACGTCACCGAGTGCCTGGGCGGCTCGGAGCAGATCGACGAAGCCGGTCTCGCGACCCGCTACGAGAGCCTGTGCGACCCGCGCCTGAATCACATGCAGTCACTGGAGCTGGCGTTCCTCGTGGCCGAGGAGCTCGAGAAGCGCTGAATTCGCGGCTGAAGCTCAGCCCTTGAGCTGAATCGTCAGCTTCACGGTGCCGCCCTTGGGCAGTGTGCCGTCGCCGGGCTTCTGTGCCACCACGATGACCATGTCGGCGAAACCGGGCAGATCGCCCCAGCCCGCGTAGTCGACTTTCAGGCCGACTCCTGTGATCTTCGCCTTGGCCTGGCTGAGGGTCATGTCCACCACGTTCGGCACGTCGACCGGCTGCGGTCCCTTCGACACGGTCAGCGTGACGGTGTCGAAGGGGCGCCAGCTGCCGCCGCCGGGCCGCTCGGTGGTCTGAGAGATCACGCTGCCCTTCGCGACCGATTCGCTCCACTGCTCCGGGGTGCTCCCGTCGACCTTCAGCCGCGCGTCCTCGAGAATCTGCTTGGCCTCGGCGAGCGGCTTGCCCGTGACATCCGGCAGCGGCCCGAGTGAGACCTGGATCAGCGCGTCGTCGTCCTCGAACAGATCGCAGCCGTCGCCGCACGGGTACGTGTCGCCGTCTGCGCGCGGGGTGACGCGGACGTTCAGGACGAGACCCTTCTCGAGCGCGGCGAAGTACTCCTCGACGTTCTCGTCGACGTTGACGCCGTTGGCGACGAGGGTCTGGCGCGCTTCGGCTTCCTTGAGGCCGCTGAGCTTGCCGAGAGTGTGCTGCGCCGGTCCCGAGGAGACGATCAGGGTGACCGTGCTCTTCTTCTCGACACGCTCGCCCTCACCGGGATCCGAATCGATGACGTCGCCCTTCGGGACCTCGACGGAGGACTTCTCGGTCGTCGTCGGAGTCAGGCCCTCGGTCTTGATCGCGTTCTGTGCATCCGCCAGCGCGAGCCCGGCGACGTGGGGGACGGCGATCAGCGATCCCGGTCCGGAGCCGAACCACCAGCCCACGCCACCCGCGGTGACCGCGAGCAGCAGCACCAGGGAGAGCAGCAGCGCACCGCGGGCGCGCCGCGTGGCGGTGCGCCGACGCAGGCGCGTGCCGTTGTCCGTCGCATGCTCGGCGACCGGCGCCGTCGGTGTCGGGATGACCGCGGCGCCGGGGAGGATCTTCGTGACCGCTCCCGAATCGTGGTCGGATGCCGATGCCGTCATCGTCGTGGGGACCGGGGACACCCCGAGGTCCCGCTCGATCTCGCGCAGCCGATCGAGCATCTCCTGCGCGTTCAGCGGCCGGTCGTCCGGAGACTTCTCGGTCGCCCAGAGCACCAGCTCGTCGAGCTGCTCCGGAACCCCGGGATTGCGGACGCTGGGACGCGGAACCTGCTCGGTGGCGTGCTGGAACGCGATCTGCATGGGCTGCTCGCCCTTGTACGGCTGCTCGCCGACGAGCATCTCGTAGAGCATGATGCCCAGCGCGTAGATGTCGCTGCGGGCATCAGCCGTACCGCGGGTGACCAGCTCGGGGGCGAGGTAGGCGATGGTGCCCAGCAGCTGTGCGCCGGTCGCCGTGTTCGCCGTCGTCGCGCGCGCCAGGCCGAAGTCGCCGATCTTGATGCGGCCGTCCTCGGCCAGCAGCACGTTCTCGGGCTTCACGTCGCGGTGCACGATCCCCGCGCGATGCGCCGCGGAAAGACCCGAGAGGATGGCATCCATGATCGTCACGGTCTGCGCGACCGTGAGACGCTTCTGCTCTCGCATGAGCTCTCGCAGGGTGATGCCAGGCAGGTATTCCATCACGAGGTAGGCGAGCTCGCCGTCCTGCCCCTGATCGAAGACGTTCACCACATGCGGATCGGCCAGACGGGCCGCCGACCGCGCCTCCTGGATGAACCGGCTCTGGAAGGCCGAGTCGTCGCTGAGGTGCGCGTGCATGACCTTCAGCGCGATCCGGCGCTCCAGTCGCATGTCGGTCGCGACGTAGACGGTGGCCATGCCACCTCGGGCGATGCGCGCCCGCACCCGGTACCGGCCGTCGACAAGCCGCCCGATGAGAGGGTCGGCCTGCGGAGTGTTCACGAAACGAGTCTATGAAGAACCGGCTGCGAGGCCCGGCAACGGCGCACCTCGGCCAGGTTTCGATCCGGTGACGAACCGCGTGTCGTCGCGTTCGCCGTCACCGCAGCGATGCCAGCCAGCCGTGCGCCTGCGTCTCCCACTGACCGTAGCGATCGGGGTACGCCGAGACCTGCACGGCCTGGGCCGCGTCGGTGAACTTCTTCGACTGCCATCCGGCGAGGTCCAGCAGACCGCGGCTGGCCGAACCGTTCGGGTCCCGCGGGCCGCCGTAGAACACCCGGATGCTGCGGTCGGCATCCATGATCTGCTTCGCCGTGCCCCAGCCCTGACTGGGTCGCTGCTGGAACAGTCCCAGCGAGTCGCGATCCCCGTGATCGAGGTTGCGCATCGAGGACTCGACCATGGCAGTGGCCAGCGCGATCGCGATTCCGCGGTCGGGAACGCCCAGCTCTCGGCCGACGCGGATGATGTGCTGTGCGTGGCCGCGCTGGGTGGCATCCAGCGTCGCGAAGCGCTGGGCGGGTGCTGGGGGAGCGAGGCGCAGCGTCTGCCCGGGGTAGATGATGCTCCCGTTTCCGAGACCATTGGCGTCGAGCAGCGCGGCGACGCTGGTGCCGTACTTCTTCGCGATCGCGAACAGGGTGTCGCCGATGACCACCGTGTGCGAGGTCGGTGCGGCGGCCGGGGCCGGGGAGGCCGCCGGCTTCGTGCTCTTCGCCACAGAGGCCGCCGCCGGTGCGCTGCTGACCTTCAGCTTCTGGCCGGGGTGGATCAGGGCGGAGCCGCCGAGTCCGTTCGCGGCGATGATCTTCGCGATCGTGGTGCCGTACTTGCGGGCGATCGCGTAGACGGTGTCGCCGCGCACGACGGTGTGGGTGGTGACGGCCGGTGCGGAGGCCGGCTTCGGTGCGGGCGCTGCTGCGGACGCCGCCGCGGTCAGGCGGAGCGTCTGGCCGGGGTAGATCACGGAGCGCCAGCCCAGCCCGTTCCAGGCCAGCACGTCGGCCGGACGCAGTCCATTGCGGATCGCGATGGCGGAGACGGTGTCACCCGGCTTGACGGTGTACGCAGTGCGCGCTGCTGCGGTCTGGCGCACGGCTGCGGTCTGGCGCACCGGCGTCGAAGTGCGCGGTTGCGCGCTGCTCGGGAGCATCGTCTGGGTGGGAAAAGGAGTCGTTCCGGCGCGGACGGGTTCTGCGGCATCTGCGGGCGCGGCCGTCAGGACGGTGGCGAGTGCGCCGATGACGGCGACCGGGGCCGTCATGTGGGCGGCCCGAGTGCGAGCGGAGCGATTATTCATGTGGTTCCCCCTGTTTTCCCTCATGACACGCTGACACGGTTGTAAACGGATGTCAACAGAAGTGGCTGGTGTGACTGGTGTTGCCGATACCGTCGAGACGGATGACGATGGTACGCGTACGCCCGCACCCCGTGCGGATGAGATAGTGGACGGGTGCCTGAGAACGTCTCCGAGAATTCCGCGTGGTTGACCGTCCCTGAGCTCGTCGAGGTCCTCGACGAGACCCCTGGCCGGGTGCGCCGACTGCTCGATGAGCACTATCTGATCGGTTCCCGCCGCAACGGCGTCTTCGCGGTGCCGGCGATCTTCATCGTCGACGGGCGGCCGCTGTCGTCGCTGCGCGGCACGGTCATGGCGCTGCAGGACATCGGGTTCGACGATGACGAGGTCATCGACTGGCTGATGGCCGAGGAGGAGAGTCTGGGCAGGACGCCGATCGCCGCACTGCTCGACGGTCACAAGAGCGCCGTGCGGCGCATCGCTCGCACTCTCGCCTGATCGTCGGCCGGAGCTGATCGCCGCCGTCAGGCCGAGCGGCTGATCGCCGCCCGGGCCAGCGCGCGCAGGCCGGTTGCGGAGGCCTCGTCGATCTCGGCGGATGCCAGCGCGTGCTCCGCCTGATCGGTGCAGTCGGAGATCATGCTCTCGACCCGCTCGACTGCGTCAGTGCTCCGGATCAGCTGCTGCAGCGTCGCGACGGCGTCGGGGGAGAGCTCCGGATCGCCCAGTGCGCCGTCCAGCTCCGCGCGCCGCGACGGCGACAGCTGCTCGCGAGCCAGCGCGATCAGCGCCGTGCGCTTGCCCTCCCGCAGGTCGTCTCCCGCGGGCTTCCCGGTGACCTCGGGGTCGCCGAAGACGCCGAGCAGATCGTCGCGCAGCTGGAAGGCCATCCCGACGGGATGCCCGAAGGCGCGCAGCGAGGCGAGCAGCCCCTCATCCGCCCCGGCCAGCGTCGCGCCGAGCACGAGCGGCTCCATCACGCTGTATCTCGCCGACTTCAAGGACGCCACGCGCAGTGCGCGCTCGAGAAGCTCCTCGGGCGGACTCACGCTCCACGCCGACTCCTCGGTGATGTCCAGCATCTGTCCCATGGTCACATCGCGCCGCATGCGTGCGTACTCGGCACGCGTGGCCGCGGCATGCGGATGCCCCTGCAGCGCCTCCTCGAGCAGGTCATCGCTCCAGGCGACGAGCAGGTCGCCGAGCAGCACGGCGGAGGAACGCCCGAACGCCTCGGCATCCCCGTGCCATCCGGCCGAGCGGTGCGCGGCCTCCAGTGCTCGGTGCGAGGCCGGTCGTCCGCGCCTGGTGTCGGAGTTGTCGATCAGGTCGTCGTGCACGAGTGCGGCGGACTGGAAGATCTCCAGCGCTGCGCACAGACCCCAGAGCGCGTCGAGGTCCGGGTCACGGTCTGCGGATGCCGCCTGCCAGCCTGCGTGGCAGAAGCGGGCACGCAGGCGCTTGCCGCCGCTCAGGGTCTCGCGGGCTGCGTCGAAGAAGAGGACGGATTCGGCTCCGTAGTCGGCGCCGTCTTCCCGCAGTGCGTTCAGAAAAGCCGCAAGACGTGAGGCGACGGCATCGCCGACGAAGGTAGAGGGCACGATTCCCAGCCTAGATGCAGGAATCATGCGGCGTTCGGCTAGCCCGTCGTCCCCAGCGCGGGTAGAGTGGGTAGACCGAACCGAGGGGGTTGGACATGCCTCTTTCCGAACAAGAGCAGCGAATGCTCGACGAGATGGAACGCCATCTCCTGCAGCACGATGCCGACGTCGTGAGCGCTCCGTCAGGTGACCGCGCGCTCAGCTACCGCAATCTGGTCTACGGCGCCCTGCTGCTGCTCGCCGGAGTCGGCGGTCTCATCGCCGCCGTCGTCGCCAGCGGCGACCTCGGCGCCGCCTGGAGCATCGTCATCGGCGTGGTCGCTTTCCTCGCCATGCTGGGCGGTGCGATGCTCGCCTTCACACCGGTTCGACGAACGTCGATGGATATGCCGACCGACACGCCGCTCGACTCGCGCGGCCCGCGACCGCGCGACACCTCGTTCATGGATCGCATGAACGACCGGTGGGACCGCCGACAGGACGAACGCTGATCAGGCGGTGACGCAGCACTGATCTGACGCAGCACTGATCTGACACAGCACTGATCTGACACAGACACGAGGCCCGGATGCTCAGCATCCGGGCTTTTTCGTGCTCTCCGGCGCGATCCTCCATTTCCCCTCCACTTTCCCTCCACTGACCCTCCACCCCCGTGATCCGCATGATCACGGGGGTTTTCGGCATGCACCCCGAGAGATCACTGAGAATGCGGGCAGATGGTCGTAGGAAAGTGGAGGGGAGTGGAGTAAAGTGGTGCGCACCTCGAGTTGGCCGGACAAAGAGGGGGTGATGGCCGATGCTTTTGGGAACGCACACACCGAAGCTCGACGACAAGGGCCGTGTCATCCTCCCCGCGAAGTTCCGTGAGGACCTCGCCGGCGGCATCGTCGTCACTCGAGGGCAGGAGCGATGCCTCTACGTGTTCAGCACGGCGGAGTTCGAGGAGATGCACGACCGCATCCGACAGGCGCCCCTGAGCAACAAGCAGGCCCGCGACTTCCTGCGGATGTTCCTCTCCGGGGCCAGCGCCGAGATGCCCGACAGCCAGAACCGCATCACCCTTCCCGCGCACCTGCGTCAGTACGCCGGTCTCGAGAAGGAGCTCGTGGTCACCGGCGTCGGCGCCCACGCCGAGATCTGGGACGCAGCCGCATGGAACGCGTACCTGGAAGGCAATGAAGAGTCCTACGCAGATCTGGAACAGGAGGTGATTCCCGGATTGTTCTGACCACGGCTGTGATGCCTCGCCGCTCCGCCCCGACACACTTCCCCGGTGCCGGGTCGAGCGGAGAGGAATCAGAGCCGGAGGTCACGGGAAGAAGATCATGAGTCTCCGCGACATCCACACCCCGGTGCTCCTCGAGCGCTGCATCGAGCTGCTCGCCCCCGCCCTGGCGGCCGACGGCGCCGTGCTCGTCGACGCCACGCTCGGCATGGGAGGACACTCCGAGGCCTTCCTCGAGCGGTTCCCGAACATCCGGCTGATCGGCCTGGACCGCGACACCGACGCCCTCGAGATCGCGGCGGAGCGGCTGGCAGCCCACGCCGACCGGATCAGCCTGGTGCACACCGTCTACGACGAGATCGGCCTGCATGCACAGGGCGCATCCGCCATCCTCTTCGACCTGGGCGTCTCGTCGCTGCAGCTCGACGAGGCGGACCGCGGCTTCGCGTACTCCAAGGATGCGCCGCTGGACATGCGCATGGATCAGACCAAGGGCCGCACCGCAGCGACCATCCTCGCGGAGTACAGCGAGGGGCAGCTGCGCCGCATCTTCGAGCGCTACGGCGAGGAGAAGCTCGCCGGGCGCTACGCGCGGTTCATCGTCGAGGCGCGGCAGACGCAGCCGCTCACGCGCTCGGGCGAACTCGTCGACCTGCTCATCGCCGCCACCCCGGCAGCCGTCCAGCGCGCCGGCCACCCGGCCAAGCGCGTCTTCCAGGCGCTGCGCATCGAGGTCAACTCCGAGCTCAGCGTGCTGGCCGACGCCATCCCCTCGGCGATGGACGCGCTGAACGTCGGCGGCCGCATCGCCGTCATGGCCTACCAGTCCTTGGAGGACCGCCTGGTCAAGCAGGCGTTCGCCGCGGCATCCGCCTCCACGGCTCCCGCGGGCCTCCCCGTCGAACTGCCCGAGCACGCACCGCGATTCCGGATCCTCACCAAGGGTGCCGAGATGGCCGGAGAAGCCGAGCGCGCGGTCAACCCGCGTGCCATCCCGGTGCGCCTGCGCGCCGCCGAGAAGCTGAGGGAGACGGCATGAGCCTGCCCGCTGCGCGCATCGAGCCGCAGATCGAACCCCGTCCGTCGCGGACGAGATGGCTGCGTGCGGTGACCGCCCCGGCGGCCCGTCGACGCCCGAAGCTCGCCGGCGCAGTGCTCGCCGTCGGCGGCGCACTGGCGATCGGCGCGGCCCAGATGGGGATCTCGCTCGCCTCCACGCAGGATGCGTTCGTCCTTGCAGGCCTCAACAGCCAGCAGCAGGAGCTCAATCTGCAGAAGCAGGCCCTGACCGATGAGCTCGTGGGGCTGAACTCGCCCCAGGCGCTGGCGAGCAAGGCCGCCGACCTGGGCCTGGTCGTGGCGGGTTCCGCGTCCTATCTGCGTCTCAGCGACGGCACGGTGCTCGGCGCGGGACTCGGCGCGGGATGGATCTCGACGGTCGATCCGAACGGCGCGACGAAGGTCGGCAACTCCCTGATCGCCCCGCCCTCGTCCGCAGCTCAGGACGCACCACCGGCCGATGCCACCGCGCAGACGGCCGAGCCCGACCTGCCCCCCGCGATCACCGACGGCCTCCCGTCGCCGACCACCCGCTGACCCGGACAGGATGGAGACCGCCCCGTGAGCACTCGAGCAACGCGCGGAATGCGACGGCGCACGGTCGTCGCACTCGCGGTCATCCTGACCGTCCTGTCGGCATTCGTCTTCCGCCTGGCCGACATCCAGGTCGTGCACGCCGACGATCACGTCGCCGACTCGGTGGGCAAGCTCAGCAGCACCACCACCATTCCGGGTGCGCGCGGCGACATCGTCGACGCCAACGGGACGGTGCTGGCCCAGGGGGCGTTCGTCTACGACTACATCCTGGATCCCAAGCTGATCGACGACTTCGAGACCGAGCCCGCACTGAAGAAGAAGGCGAAGATGCCGTGGGCGGACGCCAGCGAGAAGATCGCCGAGATCGTCGGGATGACGGCGGATGAGATCCGAGGGATCGTCGCCTCGGCTCTGGAGAAGAACCCGGACAGCCAGTACGCGAAGCTGAAGAACGGTCTGTCGACCGATCAGTACCTCGCCCTGCGCGACCTCGGACTGGCGTACCTGCACGGCCAGGTGCGGCCCGTGCGGGTCTACCCCAACGGCGCCGTCGCGGGAAACCTCATCGGATTCCTGAACGGCGCGGGCAAGGCCGAGTACGGCATCGAGCGGATGCAGCAGCAGTGCCTGGCCGCGACGAACGGCACCAACAGTTTCAAGCGCGGCCAGGGCGGCGTGCGCATCCCGGGCAGCGAGCGCACCGTGCCCGCCGTGGACGGCGGCACCGTGCAGCTCACGATCGACAGCGACCTGAACTGGTACCTGCAGCAGATGATCGCCGAGGAGGCGCAGCGACTGGGCGCCAAGGCGGGCAGTGTCACGGTGGTCGAGGTGAAGACCGGCAAGATCCGTGCCGCCGCAGAGTACCCCTCGGTCGATCCCAACGACATCAACGCGGTGGATCAGGATTACTGCCGCTCGCATATCTTCTCGGATGCCCATGAGCCCGGCTCCACGTTCAAAGCGGTCACCGCCGCGACGATCATCGATCAGGGCAAGGCGCCCTGGTCCAGCCACGTCAGTGCGAAGTCGCGCGAGAAGCTCCCCAACGGGCAGGTCATCAACGACGCGTTCCCGCACCCCCAGTACGAGTACACCCTCGCCGGCGCGCTGATCGATTCCTCCAACGTGTCGCTGTCGAAGTTCGGCACCATGGTCGACCCCACGACGCGAGCCGACTACCTGAAGCGGTTCGGCGTCGGTCACAAGACCGCGATCGGCTACCCGGCCGAGCAGGCGGGAAGCCTCCCCATGGACCGGAAGGGCAACGTCCTCGACCCGGCGAAGTGGGACGCGCGGACGCTGTACACCACGACGTTCGGCCAGGCGTTCACCGTCACCCCCGCACAGCTCGCCGGTGCGTATCAGGCGCTCGGCAACGGCGGGAAGAAGACCGCCCTGTCACTGGTGGAGTCCTGCACAGACGCCGACGGCACGGTGCACAAGGCTCCGACGCCTGCGAGCGAGCAGATCGTCAAGCCGGACACCGCGAAGGAGGTGCTGCGGATGCTGGAGAACGTCGCCGTGCAGGGTGGCAACGCCCGGGCGATCGAGATCCCCGGCTATCGCATCGGCATCAAGACCGGCACCGCGGAGAAGTCGGACGGACACGGCGGGTACAAGAAGGGCATCTACTTCACGAGCATGATCGGCATCGCGCCCATCGACGATCCGCAGTACGTCGTGGAGGTCACTCTGGACGAGCCGACTAAGATCAGAAGTTCGGCAGCGAACGCCGTCGCCTTCCAGCAGGCGATGACCCAGGTGCTCAAGACCTACCGCGTCGCGCCGTCCTCGCAGCCGATGGACGAGCTGCTTCCCAAATTCAACTAGCCGGCGCTGAGCCGCGCATGGAGATGTCACATGATCGCTCTGTCGCTTGCCGAGATCGCCGAGATCCTTCACGGTGAACTGCGCCTGACCGGTGCCGACACTCCCGAGACCGTCGTCGACGGGTCCGTGGACACCGATTCGCGGGAGATGCTCCCCGGTTCGATCTTCGTGGCCAAGCCGGGGGAGACCACCGACGGGCATCGTTTCGTCGGGGCGGCTGTCGAGCTCGGTGCCGTGCTCGCGATCGTCGAGCGACCCGTCGATGAGCCCGTGACGCAGATCGTCGTGGCGGATGCCGTCGCTGCCCTCGCCGATCTCGCCCGGGAGGTCGTCGCGCGCGTGCGCGCGAGCGGAGACCTGCGCATCGTGGGGATCACCGGCTCGAACGGCAAGACGACCACCAAGAACTTCCTGGCCCGCATCCTGCAGGACAGCGGCGAGACCGTCGCCCCGGTGCGCTCCTACAACAACGAGGTCGGCGCTCCGCTGACCATGCTGCGCGTGACGCAGGAGACCCGGTACCTGGTCAGCGAGTTCGGTGCCGCCGGCCCCGGCAGCATCGCCCGTCTCGCCGGTTTGGTCGATCCCGACGTCTCCGTCGTGCTCATGGTCGGCCTCGCGCACGCGGGAGGCTTCGGGGGCATCGAAGGCACCGCGCGCGCCAAGTCGGAGCTGGTCCAGTCGACCCGCCTCGGCGGAGCGGCCGTGCTCAACATCGACGACCCGCGGGTCTGGGCGATGCGGGAGATCGCCGCAGAGCGGGACCTGACGGTGGTCTCGTTCGGACAGGCCGACGGCGCCGACGTCCGGGCCGAGGAGATCGTCGTGACCGCCTCGGGAACCACCTGCACGATCGTGCACGGCCGGGAGCGGCTGCCGTTGCGCCTGCAGGTGCTGGGCGCCCATCACATCGCCAACGCCCTGGCGGCCATCGCCGCCGCGGGCGTGCTCGGCGTTTCGGCATCCGATTCGATCGCGCGCCTGGAGACGGTGCAGCTGGCCGAACGCTGGCGGATGCAGCCGATGGGCAGCGACCGGGTGCGCATCATCAACGACGCCTACAACGCCAGCCCCGATTCGATGGCCGCGGCGCTGCGCACCCTCGCGCAGATCACCGCGCCGGGGGAGCGCACCGTCGCCGTCCTCGGGGCGATGAGTGAGCTCGGCGAAGCGGCCGGCGAGGAGCACGACCGCATCGGACTGCTCGCCGTGCGGCTGAACATCCAGCGCATCGTGGTCGTCGGCGCCGAGGCCCGCCGCCTGTATCTGTCCGTCGTCGGAGAGGGGTCCTGGGACAGCGAGGCCGTGCACCTGCTGGATCAGGATGCCGCCTTCGAGTACCTGAAGACCGAGCTGCGCGACGGCGACCGTGTGCTGGTGAAGTCATCCAATTCCGTGGGCCTCCGGCATCTCGGCGATCGTCTGGGAGAATGGTTCTCGTGAGGTCCTTGCTTATGGCGACGGCGATATCGCTCGCCTTCTCGCTCTTCCTGACTCCGGTGTTCCTGAAGGGGTTCCGCAGGATCGGCTGGGGGCAGGTCATCCGCACCCCCGAGGACATCGCCAACCCCAGTCACGAGGCCAAGCGCGGCACGCCCACGATGGGCGGCGTCATCTTCATCCTCGGCACGATCGTCGGCTACTTCGCCGGCACGTTCTTCGGCGGCACCACACCGGCTCTGTCAGCCATCCTGGTGCTCTGGCTCATGGTCGGCTTCGGCGTGGTCGGCTTCATCGACGACTACATGAAGGTGCGCAGCCAGCGCAGCCTCGGCCTGTCCGGCTGGCGCAAGATCGTCGGACAGCTGGCGGTGCTCATCCCGTTCGGCGTGGTCGCACTGAACTTCCCGAACTCGCTCGGCCAGTACCCGGCCAGCGGCTTCGTCTCCCTCTTCCGTGACATCTCCTGGCTGAACCTGTTCGCCTTCGGCGCCGTGCTCGGCTGGATCCTGTATCTGATCTGGATCTCGGTCATCGGCGTCGCGACCTCCAACAGCGTCAACCTCACCGACGGTCTGGACGGCCTCGCGGCCGGAGCAGGCGTCTTCGTCGTCGGCTCGTACGGTCTGATCGCGTTCTGGCAGTTCAAGCAGTCCTGCGTCGGCGAGGGCATGAACGCCGTGGGCTGCTACGAGGTGCGGGAGCCGCTGAACCTGGCGACCGTCGCCGCCGCGTTCGCCGGCGGCCTGATCGGGTTCCTGTGGTGGAACGCGCCCAAGGCGAAGGTCTTCATGGGCGATGTGGGCTCGATGGCCATCGGCGGCGTGGTCACCGCGATGGCCGTGCTGACCCGCACCGAGCTGCTTCTCCTGGTCATCGCCGGCATCTTCGTCATCTCCTCGGGCTCCGTGATCCTGCAGCGCACCTACTTCAAGATCACCCGCGGCAAGCGGCTCTTCCTGATGAGTCCGTTCCATCACCACCTCGAGATGCGCGGGTGGGCCGAGGTGACCATCGTCGTCCGGCTGTGGATCATCGCGGGGCTGCTGGCGGCATCCGCCGTCGGTCTGTTCTACGTGGACTGGTTCGCCCAGGCCTCGAACGGCTGACCCATGACTGCGGATCGTCTTGACTCGCTGACCAGCTGGCACGCCGACTGGAGCGGGCTCCGCGTCGCGGTGCTGGGGATGAGCGTCACCGGCTTCTCCGCCGCCGACACGCTCACCGAGCTCGGCGCCGAGGTCCTGGTCCTCTCCGAGGGCGCCTCGGAGGAGTACGCGCGACTGGTGCCCGTCATCGGTGCGCGACTCGAACTCGGCTCCCTCGCCGAGGTCCCCGATGCGCTGCGCGACTTCGCCCCGGAAGTCATCGTCGCGTCCCCCGGGTTCGCGCCCTCGCATCCGGTGATCGTCTGGGCGCAGCGGAGCGGCATCGCCCTCTGGGGCGATGTGGAGCTCGCCTGGCGCGTGCGCGACAAGGTCGTCCGCGCTGACGGGACTCCCGCCGACTGGGTGCTCATCACCGGCACCAACGGCAAGACCACGACCACCCAGATCACCGCCACCCTGCTGAACGCCGGCGGGCTGCGTGCGGCCCCCTGCGGCAACATCGGCATCCCCGTGCTGGATGCCGTGCGCGATCCCGGCGGCTTCGACGCGCTGGTCGTCGAGCTCTCCAGCCATCAGCTCTGGTACATCGGTCAGTCCACCGCCGCCGGCCAGCTCGTGCCGTACGCGGCCACCTGCCTCAACCTGGCCGACGATCACCTGGTCTGGCACGGCAGCGCCGACGAGTACCGCGCCGCCAAGGCGTTCGTCTACCGGAACACCCGCATCGCCTGCGTCTACAACAAGTCCGACCTCGCGACCCAGCGGATGGTGGAGGAGGCGGACGTCACCGAGGGTGCCCGGGCCATCGGGTTCGATCTCGGAACACCGGGCCCCAGCGACCTGGGCGTGGTCGACGGCATCCTCGTGGACCGTGCCTTCCACGACGATCGACGGCACAGCGCGCTGGAGCTGACCACGCTCGACGAGCTGCGGAGCGCGGGACTCGCCGCACCGCACGTCGTGCAGAACATCCTGGCCGCATCAGCGCTCGCGCGTTCCCTCGGCGTGGAACCCGCGGCGATCCACGACGCGCTGCAGAGCTTCACGATGGACGCGCACCGCATCCAGATCATCGCCGAGCATCGCGGCATCCGATGGGTCGACGACTCCAAGGCCACCAACCCGCACGCGGCGGCATCATCGCTGCGCGCCTACCCCGGTGCGATCTGGGTCGTCGGGGGAGACCTGAAGGGCGTCGACCTCGGCGAGCTGGTCTCGAAGGCCGGCGGCACGGCCGGTGGCGCGATCGTGATCGGCGTCGACCGCGAACCGGTGCTGGCGGCATTCCAGCGACACGCGCCGCACGTGCCGGTCTTCGAGGCGGTCCCTGGCGACACTGGAGGGGTCATGGATCGCGTCGTGGAGCTGGCGACGGGGATGCTCGACGGCGAGGGCACGGTTCTGCTGGCCCCCGCGGCGGCATCCTTCGACCAGTTCTCCAGTTACGCGGACCGGGGAGAGCGCTTCGCCCAGGCGGTGCGCGAGTGGATCGGACGGGGGAGCGCGGATGACGCAGACGGCTCACCCACCACGCACTGACGCTCGAGGTCTCGCGGCACGCGTCTCGCTCGGCAGGCTCTTCGTCCCGCCGTCCACCGAGTTCATGATGATCGCGTCGACCGCGGTGCTGCTGACCATCTTCGGCGTGGTCATGGTGCTCTCCGCCACCAGCGCCAACCCGACGGCGCCGCTGGATGCGGCGCTGAAGCAGGGCGTGTTCGCGCTCATCGGCATCCCGATGATGCTGCTGGTGAGCCGGCTGCCCATCGCGTTCCTCGGAAAGATCGCCTGGCCTGCGCTGATCCTGGCCGTCATGTTCCAGCTGCTCGTCTTCGTGCCCGGATTGGGCGTAACCTCCTACGGCAACCGGAACTGGGTCAACATCGCGGGAATCCAGCTGCAGCCCTCCGAATTCCTCAAGCTCGCCCTGGCCATCTGGATCGCGTTCGTGCTGCTGCGCAAGCAGAACAAGCTCGGCACCTGGCACCAGGTGTTCATCCCCGTGGTCCCCGTCTCCGTCCTCGCGATCGGCACCGTCATCGCCGGAGACGACCTGGGCACGGTGATGGTGCTCGTGCTCGTCGTGCTCGGCTGCCTGTTCTTCTCCGGGGCCAAGCTGCGGCTGTTCATCCTCCCGCTGCTGATCGGGCTGGTGGCCGTGTTCGGCTTCGCGCTGACCAGCGACAACCGGATGAAGCGCATCCTCGCGGCCTTCGATCCCAGCGCCTGCGACCCGACCAACGAGTGCTATCAGGCCGTGCACGGCATGTGGGGTCTCGCCAACGGCGGCTTCTTCGGCGTGGGACTGGGCAACTCGCAGGAGAAGTACTGGCTGCCGGCCGCCTCCAACGACTACATCTTCGCCATCATCGGCGAGGAGCTGGGCATGCTCGGCTGCCTGCTGGTGCTGGCACTGTTCGGAATCTTCGCAGTCGGGGCGTTCCACATCATCCGCAAGACCGCCGATCCCTTCATCCGCGTCGCCGCGGGCGGAATCGTGGTCTGGATCATCGGCCAGGCGCTCTTCAACATCGGGGTCGTGCTGCGCATCCTCCCCGTGATGGGGGTGCCGCTGCCGTTCATGTCGCAGGGCGGCACCTCGCTGCTGTCGGTGATGATCGCGTGCGGAGTGCTGCTGGCCTTCGCGCGCACGATGCCGGCATCCTCAGGCCGCAAGGGTAGGGTCACGAAGTGACCACCTATCTTCTGGCCGGTGGGGGAACCGCCGGCCATGTCAACCCCCTGCTCGCCGTCGCCGATCGCCTGCGCGAACGCGCCGACGCCGATGTGCGGGTGCTCGGTACCAGGGAGGGACTCGAGTCACGGCTCGTACCCGCTCGCGGCTACGAACTGCTCATCGTCGACAAGGTGCCGTTCCCTCGGCGTCCGAACCGCGCGGCCGCGGCCTTCCCCATCCGCTTCCGTCGCGCCGTGGCACAGGTGCGCGCGCACATCCGCACGCATGGTGTGGACGTCGTCGTCGGCTTCGGCGGCTACGCGTCCGCCCCGGCGTACGTCGCCGCCCGGCGCGAGAAGGTGCCTTTCGTTGTGCACGAGGCCAATGCCAAGCCGGGGCTGGCGAACGTCCTCGGCGCGCGTCGGGCCGCCGCGGTCGGCGTGGCCTTCGAAGGCACTCCGCTGCGCGGCGGCGAGGTCGTGGGCATGCCGCTGCGCCGCGAGGTCATGGAGATCGACCGGGCGGCGCTGCGCGATGAGGCGGCAGCGGAGTTCGGGCTGGATCCCGCGCGGCCGGTGCTGCTGGTCTTCGGCGGATCGCTCGGGGCACTGCGGCTGAACGAGGCCTTCGCGGACTCCTGGCAGGACGTGCTGGATGCCGGCTGGCAGCTGCTGCACGTCACAGGCGAGCGCAGCGACCTGGCCGACCCGAGGGCGGCGGGCTACGCCATGCGCCGCTACGTCGACCGGATGGACCTCGCCTTCGCCCTCGCCGATCTGATCGTCTCGCGCGCCGGATCGGCGACGGTCAGTGAGGTCAGCGCCCTCAGCATGCCCGCGGTCTACGTGCCGTACTCGGTCGGCAACGGCGAGCAGCGGTTGAACGCCGGCTCCGCGGTGGCGGCGGGTGCCGCGATCCTGCTGGACGACGAGACCTTCGACGGTGATGCGGTCCGCAGGCACGTGGTGCCGCTGCTGGGCGACCCCGAGCGCATCGCGCGGATGACGGATGCCGCTCAGCTCGTCGGCACGCGCACCGGCACCGAGAACCTGATCGGCCTCATCGATCGCGCCCTCGCGGAAAAGTAGACTGATGACGACATGATCAGACCCGACCTCACCCTTCCCATCCCCGAGACCATCACCTCCGCCCATTTCATCGGCATCGGCGGCTCCGGGATGAGCGGACTGGCCAGGATGTTCCTCGACGCAGGCATCCGCGTCTCGGGATCCGACCGCTCCGACAGCGACAACCTGCATGCCCTCGCCGAGGCCGGCGCGACCGTTCACGTCGGCCACGACGCGGCTCACCTCGGCGACGCCGACACGGTGATCCACACCGGCGCGATCTGGCCCGAGAACCCCGAGTTCGTCACCGCGAAGCAGCGCGGCCTGCACGTCATCCACCGCTCCCAGGCCCTGTTCTGGCTGATCGGCTCGCGCCGGCTGGTCTCCATCGCCGGCGCGCACGGCAAGACGTCGTCCACCGGGATGCTCGTGACCGCTCTGCAGTCGCTGGGAGCCGACCCGAACTTCGTCAACGGCGGGGTCATCGAGCAGCTCGGCGTCTCCAGCTCCTCCGGTGCCGACGAACTGTTCGTCATCGAGGCCGACGAGTCCGACGGCACCTTCCTGCTCTACGACACCGCGATCGCTCTGATCACGAACGTCGACCCCGATCACCTGGACTTCTTCGGATCCGAGGACGCGTTCTACGACGCGTTCGTGCGCTTCGGCGACGAGGCGAGCGAGGCCGTCGTGATCTCCAGCGACGACCCCGGCGCCCAGCGCGTGCGCGCCGCCCTCAGCCATCGCCGCATCATCACCTTCGGCCGCGCAGCCGACGCGGATCTGCGTGTGGAGGACATCGACACCTCCGCCGGAGCGGCTGCCACACTGGTGCACGCCGGCGAGTCCGTGCGCATGCGGCTCGCGGTCCCCGGTGCGCACAACGCGATCAACGCCGCCGGCATCGTCGCGGTGCTGCTCACGCTCGGCCACAGCCTGACCGACGCCGCGCATGCCGTAGAGGGATTCGCCGGCACGGTGCGTCGCCTCGAGCTGCACGGCGAGGCGCGGGGCGTGCAGGTGTACGACGACTACTCCCACCACCCGACCGAGGTGCGCGCGGCGCTCGAGGCGATGCGCGGCATCACCGGCTCCGGACGGCTCATCGCGATCCAGCAGCCGCACACCTACTCGCGCACCCAGCACATGTACCGCGAGTTCGCGGCCGTGCTGGAGGAGCTCGCCGATCACACCGTGATGCTCGACGTGTACGGTGCCCGGGAGGATCCCGTCCCCGGTGTCACCGGCGAACTGGTCAGCGGCGCGTTCGAGGACCCCGCCAAGGTGCACTATGTGCCCGACTGGCAGGCGGCCGCGGACTACACCGCCGAGGTGGCCCGCGAAGGCGACGTCGTCGTGACCCTCGGCTGCGGCGATGTCTACCGGATCATCCCGCAGGTGCTCGACTCGCTCCGGCGCGCGCCCGAGGCCTGAGTCATGCGTCGACCGGCACCGCTCCCGGCCTCCGCGGAGGAGCCCGACAACGCTGAGACGGAGGCTCCGCACGAGTCCCGGCCGAGGCTGTTCGGCTCGCGCGGCGCCGCCGCCGAGGCGGACCGGGCGGATGCCGGCGATCGGAGCTCCTCCGGCGACTTGGATGACGGCGCGGACGGCGACTCGGTGACCGCCGTCATCGACGACGACGCCCTCCCCGTCGCCACGGACGAGTCGGTGCCACCGGTGCGCAGCAGCGATGTGTGGCGGGCGGCGCGGGCCAGACGCAAGGCGCTGCGCGCCGAGATCCGACGCTTCACGCAGCGCTCGCGCCGTCGCCGCATCGCGATCTGGGGTTCCGTCGGCGCCGTGGCGGCACTCGTGCTCGGCAGCGTCGTCGCCGCCTACAGTCCGCTGTTCGCGGTGGAGAAGATCACCGTCGCAGGGGCGCATGCCGTCGACGCGGCGGCCGTGCAGCAGGCGCTCGACGGCCAGATCGGTGCACCGCTGGCACTCGTGGATGCGAGCGCCGTCAAGGCCGCGCTGATGAAGTTCCCGATGATCGAGTCGTACGCGCTCGAGGCCCGTCCGCCGCACGACCTGCTCGTGCGGATCGTGGAGCGCACGCCGGTCGGGGTCATCCGATCCGACGCCGGCTACACGCTGGTGGATGCCGCCGGGGTGGTCCTGGCGACGACGCCCGAGAAGCCCGACGGACAGCCGACGCTCTCGATCTCGGGCGGTGTCGACTCCGCCGCGTTCCGCAGTGCCGGTCTGGTGGTGCGATCCCTGCCGGCGCAGCTGCGTGACCAGATCGCGAAGGTGACGGCGTCGTCCGCGGATGACGTGACCCTCTCGCTGGGAGATGGCAAGACCGTCGTCTGGGGGAGCGAGGCGGATTCCGTGGAGAAGGCACTGGTGCTGGTCGCGCTCATCAAGAGCGCGCCCGACTCGGACACCTTCGACGTCTCCGCGCCCACCGTCCCGGTCGTCCGCTGAGGCTCCTGCGCGCCCCGGATGCCGTCGACCGGACGCGTTGCCGCGGAGATAGCTCCGACACGCCGTGTCGCTGCGCGCCCAGGCGTGGCTTGCGCTTAGCGTCAATGACGAGAACGCAATACCGGGAAACAGTTTAACCCTCTCGTAGAGGTTGAAGGTTTATCCCTCGTCAGGCTCGAATAACGGAGGCCGGCCATGAGCCAGAACCAGAACTACCTCGCCGTGATCAAGGTCGTCGGCGTCGGCGGTGGCGGCGTCAACGCCGTCAACCGGATGATCGACCTCGGACTCCGCGGAGTCGAGTTCATCGCCGTGAACACCGACGCGCAGGCGCTGCTGATGAGCGACGCCGATGTCAAGCTCGACGTGGGCCGCGAACTCACCCGCGGGCTCGGCGCGGGCGCCGACCCCGAGGTCGGACGCCGCGCCGCGGAGGACCACGCCGAGGAGATCGAGCAGGCGCTCACCGGCGCCGACATGGTCTTCGTCACCGCCGGTGAGGGCGGCGGCACCGGAACCGGCGGTGCACCCGTCGTCGCCCGCATCGCGAAGTCGATCGGCGCACTGACCATCGGCGTCGTGACCAAGCCGTTCTCGTTCGAGGGTCGTCGTCGCCAGAGCCAGGCCGAGGCGGGCGTCGCCAAGCTGAAGGAGGAGGTCGACACCCTCATCGTCGTGCCGAACGACCGTCTGCTGGAGATCAGCGACCGCGGCATCTCCATGATCGAGGCCTTCGCCACCGCCGACCAGGTTCTCCTCGCCGGTGTGCAGGGCATCACGGACCTCATCACCACGCCCGGTCTCATCAACCTCGACTTCGCCGACGTCAAATCGGTGATGCAGGGCGCGGGCTCCGCGCTGATGGGCATCGGATCCGCTCGCGGTGCGGACCGCGCGATCAAGGCCGCCGAGCTGGCCGTCGAGTCGCCCCTGCTGGAAGCATCCATCGAGGGCGCGCACGGCGTGCTGCTGTCGATCCAGGGCGGTTCCAACCTCGGCATCTTCGAGATCCACGACGCGGCCGACCTCGTCAAGGAGGCCGCGCACCCCGAGGCGAACATCATCTTCGGAACGGTCATCGACGACACCCTCGGCGACGAGGTGCGCGTCACCGTGATCGCGGCCGGCTTCGACGGGGGCTCGCCCTCGCCGCGGCTCGAGCCGATGGTCGTGGAGCGTCCCGCCGCGAACCCGCTGCCGGAGGTGCGCCTGGACGGGAAGTCCGAAGAGGAGAGCGCGGAGCAGGCCAAGCCCGCCGCTCCCGCTCCGGCCCCGGTGATGTCGAGCATCGAGCCCGCATTCAGCGACGACAGCGACCTCGACATCCCCGAGTTCCTCAAGTGACCCGGAGTCTCGATTGAGCGACGTCCGACGAGCCCGATGACCGACGAAGACCTCGCCGCACGGCTGTCGGCGATCGACGAGCGGATCGCCGACTCCGCACGGACGGCCGGCCGCGATCCGGGTGAGATCACCCGGATCGTGGTCACCAAGTTCCATCCTGCGCAGCTGGTCCGCGACCTGCACGCTCTCGGGGTCCGCGAAGTGGGCGAGAACCGGCAGCAGGAGCTGACCGCGAAACGCACCGACCTTCGCGAACCCCGTCTCGAGGGCCTGCGCTGGCATTTCATCGGCCAGGCCCAGACCAACAAGGCCGCCGCCATCCGATGCGCATCGGACGTCGTCCATTCCGTGGATCGCGCACGCCTGGCCGACTCCCTGCATCGTGCGGCGACCGACGATCGCGTCCTCGACGTCCTCGTACAGGTGAACCTGACCGAGGACACCGGCAGAGGCGGCAGCACGCTGGCGGATGCCGAGGCGCTCGCGGAGCACGTGCTCGGACTCGACTCGCTCCGACTGCGCGGCGTGATGGCCGTGGCGCCCCTGGACGAGGACCCGGCAGCCGCGTTCGGTCGACTGCGCGAGGTGGCCGATCGCATCCGACTGCTCGCGGCGGACGCCACCTGGATCTCCGCCGGGATGACCGGCGACTTCGCCCAGGCGATCGCCGCAGGCGCGACACACCTGCGGATCGGTTCCGCAATCACAGGACCCCGCCCCGACCGGGGTTAACCTGTGAACCAGACCAAACCGTTCCAACCGGAGGACACGATGGGTAACCCGCTGAAGAAGACCATGGTGTATCTCGGCCTCGCCGACGAGGAAGAGGTCTTCGAGGAGGAAGCCGCTCAGGCTCCCGCTCGCACACCGCGCGACCGCGTCGAGCGTGAGCGCGAAGAGCACGCCACGGCTCCCGTCACGCCGCTGCGCCGCCCCACCGCGGTACGTCAGCCCGCGGCCGGAGCGGTGAACGAGATCCTCACCGTGCACCCCAAGCAGTACCGCGATGCGCAGGTCATCGCCGAGAACTTCCGCGATGGCGTTCCGGTGATCATCAACCTGTCGCAGATGAGCGATGCGGACGCGCGGCGTCTGATCGACTTCGCCAGCGGCCTCTCACTGGGACTCTACGGGCGCATCGAGCGGGTCACCAGCAAGGTGTTCCTGCTGTCGCCGGAGAACATCGCGGTGTCCGGCCAGGGCGGCCTCGCCGCAGCGGCGCCCGCCTCGTTCGACTCCTGATCTTGGGCGCTGTACTCAGCGTCATCGGCGGCATCGTCGAGCTGGTGCTGACGCTGTACATCTTCGTGCTCATCGCGCGTCTCGTCCTGGACTACATCCCGCTGTTCAACAGGCAATGGCGCCCCCGGGGCGCCGGCCTGGTGCTCGCCGAGTTCGCGTACACCCTCACCGACCCGCCCATCCGGTTCTTCCGGCGGGTCGTGCCGCCCCTGCGGCTGGGCGCCGTGTCGCTCGATTTCGGGTTCGCATTGACCATGATCGTCGTGCTCATCCTGATCACGATCGTGCGCGCTCTGACATGACCTCCCGGACGCGTGCTCATCGCGGCGCACAGGCTGTGGGGCTATGCTTGGCTCCCAGGCGCGCGCCCCGGGTACGCGTCGACTGAACACCGTGCCATCGTCTGACGACTGGCCGAAAGAACTCATCGAAAGAGGAGCCACCCATGGCACTTACCCCGGATGACGTCGTCCACAAGGAGTTCCAGCACGTCCGGTTCAAGGACGGCTTCGACCCCGAAGAGGTCGACGACTACCTCGACGAGATCGTCGTCGAATGGCGCAAGACCATCGAGGAGAACAACGAGCTGAAGGCGAAGCTCGCCGCGTTCGAGTCCGGTGAAGGCGCGGCCGCCCCGGTGGCTGCGGCCCCCGTCGCTGCGGCTCCTGCGGCTCCGATTCAGGCAGCACCTGCTGCCGAGGCTTCGGCCACCGGCACGTCTGCGGGCATCATCGAGCTCGCCCAGCGTCTGCACGACGAGCACGTCGCCGAGGGCGAGGCCAAGCGCAAGCAGCTCATCCAGGACGCCGAGTCCGAGGTGGCGCGCATCCGCAACGAGGCCGAGGCCAAGCAGCGCGAGGAGTCGGCTCGACTCGAGCGCGAGCGCAACACGCTCGAAGGCCGCATCACCGAGCTGCGCGAGTTCGAGCGCGACTACCGCGGCAAGCTCCGTGCGATGATCGAGGGTCAGCTGCGCGACCTCGACCAGAAGTCGTCGACGGACGCCACGCCCGTCTCCGCCATCGGCCTGTAGGTCACCGTTGGCAGGACGTCGTCCTCTTCGTCGGTCGGCGGCCGGTGCTACCGTTGCGATTCTCGCAGCGGTCGTGCTGGCCGCCGATCAGTTCGTGAAGCACCTCACCGTCGAACACCTTCCGCTGGAGGAAGCCGTGCCGGTGCTGGGGAACTTCCTCCAGCTCTTCTACATCCGCAACTCCGGCGCGGCGTTCTCGATCGGCGCCGGAATGACCTGGATCTTCACGATCGCTCTGACGATCGTCGCCGGAGTCATCATCTGGAAGACGCTGGGTGTGCGCTCCCGGCTCTGGGCGGTGGTGCTCGGCGTGCTGCTCGGCGGTGTGCTGGGCAATCTCACCGACCGGCTGCTCCGTGAGCCCGGGTTCGCGGTCGGTCATGTCGTCGACATGATCTCGATGCCGTGGATGCTGCCGGCCATCTTCAACGTGGCGGACGTCTTCATCGTCACGGGCATGATCTCGGTGGCGCTCCTGGTCGTCCTCGGGCTGCGCCTGGACGGCACACGCGAGCGCGATCACGCGGCCGGCGACGAGGCGGCTCCCGCGGCGGATGCCGCGACCGCCGCCTCCGCGAACGAGGCCTGAGCGTGCAGAGCCGCAGCCTGCCCGTCCCCGACGGGCTGGAGGGATCCCGCGTCGACGCCGCATTGGCGAAGATGCTCGGCTTCTCGCGCACGTTCGCGGCCGAGGTGGCCGAGGCCGGCGGAGTGCTGCTGGACGGCGCCCAGCTGGGAAAGGCCGACCGGCTGCGCGCCGGCGGCTGGCTCGAGGTGAGCTGGACTCCCCGGGAGGAGCCGCGCGTCGTGCCGATCGCGGTGCCCGAACTGGGCATCGTGCACGATGACGACGACATCGTGGTGGTGGACAAGCCCACCGGGGTCGCAGCGCATCCGTCGATCGGCTGGGAGGGACCCACGGTCGTGGGCGCACTGGCGGCCGCAGGGTTCCGCATCGCCACGAGCGGCGCCCCGGAACGCCAGGGCGTCGTGCACCGGCTGGATGTCGGCACGAGCGGTCTGATGGTCGTGGCCAAGACCGAGGAGGCGTACACCGTGCTCAAGCGCGCCTTCAAGGAGCGCACGGTGGAGAAGGTCTATCACGCCGTCGTGCAGGGCCATCCCGACCCGCTCGCGGGGACCATCGACGCGCCGATCGGGCGCCACCCGAACCATCACTGGAAGTTCGCCGTCGTGCCCGACGGCAAGCCGTCCGTCACGCACTACGAGACGCTCGAGGCGTTCCCTGGCGCGTCACTTCTGGAGATCCACCTGGAGACCGGCCGTACGCACCAGATCCGCGTGCACATGGCCGCCCACCGGCATCCGTGCGTCGGCGATCCCCTCTACGGCGCCGATCCGACCCTCTCGGCGAGACTCGGGCTGACCCGGCAGTGGCTGCACGCGCACCGGCTGGGCTTCACTCACCCCGCGACGGGGGAGTGGGTGCGGTTCGTGTCCCCGTACCCTGCGGACTTCCGCCACGCGCTGGAGGTGCTGGACCCCGGTCGCGAGTTCGAGGACTGAGCGCAGCCGGACGTCGTGCGCGGGCCGCTCAGATTCGCGCCTTGCGGGCGGCTGCGACCACGCCCGTCAGGGTCAGTTCGAGGAAGCCGATGAGATCCTCGGGAAGATGATCTGCCTGCGCCGCCGTGGCATCGGCCTGCTCCGAGGCCAGCGCCACGAACGTCTCCTCGGCGAACGCCACCCAGGAGCGCAGCGCCAGGCGCAGCGCTGAGCTGTCGGGCTCGCCGAGTTCGATCAGCGCCTCGCGCAGCCGTTCGGCATTGGCAGCCCTCGCCTCGTCGACGAGGGCGCGCACGGTGGGATCGCCGCTGGCGGGTCCGCGCACGAGGGAGAAGAACGTGCCGCGGTGATCGGCGACGAAGCTCGTGATGCGCACCAGGACGTCGTGCACGCGCTGCTCGGGGGCCAGCTCCGGTCGGGGGAGGGTGGCGTGCAGCAGAGCGTCGCGCGCGGCCTGGACGACGGCGCGCTGCATGCCCTGCCGCGAATCGAAGTAGTGGAAGATCAGCGCGCGCGAGACGCCACCGCGGGCGGCGAGAACATCGATGGTCAGATCATCGAGCGTGTGGTCGGCGAGAAAGCTGACCCCGGCGGAGATCAGCTGAGCGCGACGTGCGTCCGGGGTGAGGCGGCTGCGACGCTCGACGGACATGCGCCGATCCTATCGGCCCGTCGGTATTGACTCAGAGTCAATGGAGGGTATTCTGGCTACGCGCCGACGACGACGCGACCACTGGAGGATCGATGAAGTTCCGTACGCCGAAGAAGCTGATCTCGAAGGCCACTGCCACGCACGCGGGCCGGATCACCCTGGCCGCGGTGCCCGTGGGCATCGTCGCCGCAGTCCTGATGGGCGGAGTCGCGCAGGGCCAGGTGCCCGTATCGTTCGCCGTGTCGGGCAGCCAGTTCCAGATCAGCGCGAGTCTTCTCGACGGCACGGGCTTCTCCCAGTACGCCGGTGTCGCCAAGGACAGCGAGGGCGGCGAGCACACGGTCGCCATCGCCAACATCAAGAGCGCCACGCTGGCGGATCTCTGCCAGTCCGTCGTCTCCGAGACGCCGATGGGCAAGGTGGGCGTGCTCATCAAGGCGGGCGGCGGCGGGAACCCCGCGAATGCATCCGATCTTCAGATCGGCATGACCGGACTCCAGGGCGATGCCTCCTTCGGCGCGATCCGCATCGGCGTGGACGCCTCGACCGTGAACACCGGTGCGAAGGGATCCGCCGGTGACTTCGCCCAGGATGCCGACACCGTCACCATCAAGAACCTGCAGCAGACCGCGTGGAGCACCCAGGCATCCGTCTTCACCCTCACGGGGATGACGCTGGAGCTCACGGACGGATCGCAGGGATGCTTCTGAGCGAAGGCGTCACCGTGACCGATGATGCGGCGATGGCGCCCGTGGACCACGCGCCCGAGCGACCCGAGTCGGGCTTTCGGCGCTGGCGGCGATCCCGCCCGTTCGTCGGAGGACTGCTGCTGGTGATCTCGGGCATCGAGATGTTCTTCTCGGGTCAGCTGGACTTCGGCGAGCTGCACATCCAGCTAGGCATCGAGGGACTGCAGGCGACCATCATCCCGATCCTGCTCGTGCTGCTGGGCGTTCTCGCGGTCACCATGCCCGCGCACCACGTCTTCTACGGCGTGATCGCCCTCGCCGTGGCGCTGTACTCGCTGGTCGGAGTGAATCTCGGCGGCTTCATCGTGGGGATGCTGCTCGGGTGCATCGGCGGCATCCTGGTGGTCGCGTGGATGCCGAAGGGGACACGACGCCCCTCACAAGCGGATGCCGAGGGGGCGGACGAGTGAGCCGACGCCCCGCGCGCACCGCCACCGCGCTTGCGGCGCTGTGCGTGCTGCTGACGCCGCTGATGCTCGGAGCCTCCGCTCCGACCGCGGTGCGGCCGGCGCTGTGCATCCCGATCCTCTGGTGCCCGAAGCCCGCGCCGACCCCGTCGTCGACCCCAGCGCCGACGCCGTCACCGACTCAGACGGGGAAAGCCCCCGGCACCGCGAGGCCTACGTCACCGGCGACCCCGGGCGCGCCGACTCCCGGCACGCCGGAGACGGCGCCGCCCGACGAGTCCGGCCCGGAATCGACCCCGACGCCCGCGCCGGCCGTGCCCGACGAGAGCGCCCCGATCTTCACGAAGACCCCGGCGCAGATGTCCTCGAAGGGGCTGTCGTTCACCGGCCTGAAGGGCATCAGCCTGGTGACCGTGCCCACGATCGACGGCGGCGGCATCCGCACGCTCAAGATCAGCGCCGACACGATCACCATCACCGGCTTCGCGCTCTCCGTGCGCCCGCCAGGCGGCCCGGGTCTCGTCACCGATGCGGACACCATGACGCTGCGCGGGCATGTCTCCGTCTACCTGGGCTCGATCACCGCGACCACGCAGAACGGGAAGTCGCTCACGCTCGGCGCCGACACACCACCGTCACTGGATGATGTGGAGCCCGGGCTGCTGCACGTGGACATGGGCCTGGTCGGCACGATCGCCGATTCGATCGCCTACACGAACACGGATCAGCGCATCGTCGCCGCGAAGTGACACGACCGGCACTCGTCAGCGACTGACGCGCCCGCCGCGGAAGTGCGCGGGATCGTCCTCGGCTGTGGCGAGGGCGATCTTGCGCACGTGGGCGTCGTCCACGGCATCCATCATCTCGGCCAGATCGTAGAAGCCGACCTCTGTCAGCTCGCCGTCGGCGGGATGCGGCCCGCCCGACACCCACGTGCAGCGGAAGACGATGTCGATGTAGTCCACCTGATCGCCGTTGACGTAGGTGATGCGCGGCAGCTGCTGAACCAGGGCGAGCCGGTCGACCCGGACCACGACGCCCGCCTCCTCGAGGCATTCGCGCACCGCGGCATCCGCCGGCTCCTCACCGGGCTCGACGATCCCCGCGATCGTCTGCCAGGCGCCGTTGTCGGCGCGCTTGCCGAGCAGCACCTTCTGGTCGCGGAACACGACGGCGGTGGCGCCGACGAGGGGGAGCGGGTCGTGCCCGATGCGCTCGCGCAGGGCGAGGACGAAGTCCGGAGTGGCCATGGAGCCAGGGTATCCGGGTGGCCTGCGAGGACCGCCTGTCCGATGCCGCAGGTAGGCTCGAAGCATGGCATCCGACTCCTTCGTGCACCTGCATGTCCACAGCGAATACTCCATGCTGGACGGTGCTGCGAAGATCTCCGCGATGACCCAGGCGGCGGCCGATTACGGCATGCCGGCCATCGCCGTCACCGACCACGGCAACACATTCGCCGCCTTCGAGTTCTACAACGCCGCGCGTGCCGCGGGGGTCAAGCCGATCATCGGACTCGAGGCGTACGTGACCCCGGGAACGCACCGCAGCGACAAGTCACGGGTGGCATGGGGATCGCCGGATCAGAAGAGCGACGACGTCTCCGGCTCGGGTGCGTACACGCACATGACGATGTGGAGCCAGACCAAGGAGGGGATGCACAACCTCTTCCGTCTCAGCTCGCTCTCCAGCATCGAGGGCTACTACTTCAAGCCGCGCATGGACCGCGAGCTGCTGCAGACCTACGGCAAGGGTCTGATCGCCACCACCGGATGCCCCTCGGGTGAGATCCAGACGCGTCTGCGCCTGGGCCAGTACGACGCCGCACGGGCCGCCGCAGCCGAGTTCCAGGACATCTTCGGCAAGGAGAACTACTTCGCCGAGATCATGGATCATGGTCTGTCCATCGAGCGCCGGGTCATCACCGACCTCATCCGGCTGTCGAAGGATCTCGACATCCCGCTCGTCGCCACGAACGATTCGCACTACACGCACCAGCACGAGGCCGACGCGCACGAAGCCCTGCTGTGCGTGCAGTCCGGCTCGACCATGGACGACCCGAACCGGTTCAAGTTCGACGGCGACGGCTACTACATCAAGACCGCGCAGGAGATGCGCCAGCTGTTCCGCGACCACCCCGAGGCATGCGACAACACGCTGCTTATCGCGGAGCGCTGCGAGGTCGAGTTCGATACCTCGGCGAACTACATGCCGCGCTTCCCCGTGCCCGACGGCGAGACCGAAGACAGCTGGCTCGTCAAGGAGGTCGAGAAGGGCCTGCACTATCGCTACCCGAAGGGCATCCCCGACAAGGTGCGCAAGCAGGCCGAGTACGAGCAGGGGATCATCCTACAGATGGGGTTCCCCGGCTACTTCCTCGTCGTCGCCGACTTCATCAACTGGGCGAAGGATCACGGCATCCGCGTCGGTCCAGGCCGCGGCTCAGGAGCAGGCTCCATGGTCGCGTACGCGATGAAGATCACCGATCTCGACCCGCTGGAGCACGGACTCATCTTCGAGCGGTTCCTGAACCCCGACCGCGTCTCGATGCCCGACTTCGACGTCGACTTCGATGACCGGCGTCGTGGCGAGGTCATCGACTACGTCACGGAGAAGTACGGTTCCGAGCGCGTCGCGCAGATCGTCACCTACGGCACCATCAAGTCGAAGCAGGCGCTGAAGGACGCCGGCCGCGTGCTGGGCTTCCCGTTCAGCATGGGAGACCGGCTCACCAAAGCGATGCCGCCCGCGGTGATGGGCAAGGACATGCCGCTGAGCGGCATGTACGACAGCGCGCACCCGCGTTACAAGGAGGCCAGCGAGTTCCGTGCGCTGATCGACACCGACCCCGAGGCCAAGACCGTCTTCGACCGGGCGCTGGGACTGGAGGGTCTGAAGCGCCAGTGGGGCGTGCACGCGGCCGGTGTGATCATGTCCTCGCATCCGCTGCTCGACATCGTGCCGATCATGAAGCGCGAGCAGGACGGTCAGATCGTCACGCAGTTCGACTATCCCTCCTGCGAGTCGCTGGGCCTGATCAAGATGGACTTCCTGGGGCTGCGCAACCTCACGATCATCTCCGACGCCCTGGACAACATCCGCACCAACCGCGGAGAGGAACTCGACCTCGAGCACCTCGCACTGGATGACCGCCCGGCGTACGATCTGCTCACGCGCGGCGACACCCTGGGCGTGTTCCAGCTCGACGGCGGACCGATGCGGTCGCTGCTGCGACTGATGAAGCCGGACAACTTCGAGGACATCTCCGCCGTCATCGCCCTGTACCGGCCGGGCCCGATGGGCGCGAACTCGCACACCAACTACGCGCTGCGCAAGAACGGTCTGCAGGAGATCACCGCCATCCATCCCGAGCTCGAGGAGCCGCTGCGCGACATCCTCGACGGCTCGTACGGCCTGATCATCTATCAGGAGCAGGTCATGGCCATCGCGCAGAAGGTGGCGGGGTTCAGCCTCGGCCAGGCGGACATCCTGCGCCGCGCGATGGGAAAGAAGAAGAAGTCCGAGCTGGACAAGCAGTACGAGGGCTTCCACCGGGGAATGATCGACCGCGGATACGGCGAGGGCGCGGTCAAGGCGCTCTGGGACATCCTGCTGCCGTTCTCGGACTACGCCTTCAACAAGGCGCACTCCGCCGCCTACGGCCTCGTCTCGTACTGGACCGCCTACCTGAAGGCGCACTATCCGGCCGAGTACATGGCCGCGCTGCTGACCAGCGTCGGCGACTCCAAGGACAAGATGGCGATCTACCTCAACGAGTGCCGTCGCATGGGCATCAAGGTGCTGCCGCCGGACGTGTCGGAGTCGATCAACTTCTTCGCCGCCGTCGGAGAAGACATCCGCTTCGGACTCGGTGCGGTGCGCAACGTCGGCAGCAACGTCGTCGAGGGGATCATCGCGTCGCGCACCGAGGGCGCCTTCACGTCGTTCCACGACTTCCTGAACCGGGTGCCACTGCATGTGGCCAACAAGCGCACCGTGGAGTCCCTCATCAAGGCGGGTGCCTTCGACTCGATGGGCGACACCCGCCGAGCGCTGATGGAGATCCACGAGGACGCGGCGGAAGCCGCCGTCGACCGCAAGCGCAACGAGGCTCAGGGTGCCATCGGCTTCGACTTCGACAGCCTCTACGACGGGACGGAGGAGGCGCCGCCGGCGAAGGTGCCCGACCGACCGGAATGGATCAAGAAGGACAAGCTCGCCTTCGAGCGGGAGATGCTCGGCCTGTACGTCTCCGACCATCCGCTCGCCGGGCTGGAGGTGCCGTTGGCCAAGCACGCGTCGATCTCGATCAACGACCTGCTCACCTCGGAGGATCTGCAGGACGGCGACCAGGTGACCGTCGCCGGGCTGGTCACCAGCGTGCAGCACCGCGTCGCGAAGGCGAGCGGCAATCCGTACGGCATGATCACCGTCGAGGACTTCAACGGCGAGGTGACCGTCATGTTCATGGGCAAGACGTACACCGAGTTCCAGCACACGCTGCAGCAGGACTCGATCCTGGCCGTGCGTGGTCGGGTCTCGCGTCGGGATGACGGGATGAACCTGCACGCGCAGTCGGCGTTCGCCCCGGACATCGGCTCCTTCGACGCGGCGGGCCCGCTCGCGCTGCTGGTCGCCGAACAACGGGCGACGGAGCGCGTCATGCTCGAACTCGCCGAGGTCCTGCGACGCCATGCGGGGGAGACCGAAGTGCTCCTGCGCGTGCATCGCGGGGGCTCGGCGAAGGTCTTCGAGGTGCCGATGCCGGTCAAGGTCTCCGCCGATCTGTTCGGCGACCTCAAGTCCCTGCTCGGCCCGACCTGTCTTGGCTAGACGGTTCACGCGGCGACACCTCTCACCGTTCGTTCCGGTCGAATCGGTAGGATCGGGACTCGCGTGCACGTGCGACAGCGCAGAAGCGATAGCGACGAAAGGACTGCTCGATGAGCACCGAACAGGCGAGCACCGGGCCGGGCGAGGTGCCCGAGCGGAGCATCATCGGCTTCGTGCCCGAGCTGGGCGATGGCGAAGCCACCGGCGACCGGGCCGCACAGATCGATGAATCCCCGGGAACGGTGCGGACGGATGCCGCCGCAGACGACGCCGACGCCGTCGATCCCGCCACCGATGACGATTCCGGCATCGACGACGAGGCGGTCTACTACGAGGACCAGGTCGAGCCGGAATACGGCATCCTCGGCTTCACGCTGCGCGAACTGGTGATCGTCGGGGCCTGGGCCGTGGCATTCATCGTCTCGTTCTTCCCCGTTCTCTATCGGGGCGCATCGGTGTGGACGAGCGGAATCGACTGGATCCTCACGATCGGTGTCCCCACCGCGGCCGTCTTCCTCGTCGTGCTGCGCAGGCTGTCGCCCGACGGGATCAGACGCGTGGGCTCGCTGGGCATGGACCAGTTCGCCTCTGTCGCCGCAGCCGTGGCGGGAGTGGCCTGGGCGCAGATCCTGTGGCACCAGGTCACGGCGAGCATCGACACCGGCGTGCTTCTCGTCGGCTGGGTGCCGATCGTCGCACTGCTGGCAGCGCTCGTGCTGATCGCGGCCACGGTCTTCGCGCCGCTCATCCCTCGTCTTCGTGAGGACTTCGAGGGGCGCATGGAGACGCTTGCGCACCGCAACGCCGATCCCGTGCGGCCCGTGATCCGCCGCCCGCGTCCGGTGACGGCACCGGCTGCCGGAGGGGAGGGCGACGCGCCGGATCCGACAGTGGACTCCGACGCCCCTGCTGCCGAGGACGCGACCACCGACGACGACGCGGATGCCGACGCCACACGAGTGATCGATGTCGGCCCGGTCGTCGAATCCTCGCAGACAGAGGCGCGCCAGGCAGGCACGTCCTACACCGACCCGATCGGTGCGCTCCACGAGATCTTCGAGTCGAACGGGGTCGCCGTTCCCGGTGACTCCGAGGACGAGGACTACGCCGCAGGAGACACCACCCACTCCCGAGGAGAGGCCGAAGCGCTGCTGAGACGCAACCGCAGCGAGTACTCCCGGCCGGTGGACTCGGACGCGCAGCCGTTCTGGATCCTCGCGGGCACGGAGCGCGACGTCCTCGACGAGCGCGGGCAGCCCCTGTACCGCATCGGACCGAGCGCCTGGACGCTCGTCATCGAGGATCGTGACGGCGCATACGTCGTGCGCCACGACGATGGCCGGATCGGCTACCTCCACGACCTCACCGACATCACGAAGGGCTGACCACGTGCGCACCATCGATCTCCGGGGCCGCAGTCTCACACCGGCGGACATGCTCGCGGCCGTCCCCCGCGCGACCACGGCACGCGCCGAGGCCCTCGCCGCGGCGGCGCAGATCGTCGACGACGTCCGCACGCACGGCGTCGCAGCCCTGCGCGAGCAGGCGGAGCGCTTCGACCACGTGACCGATCACGCGATCCGGGTGCCCGCCGAGCACCTCGCAGAGGCGGCAGCGTCCGTCGACCCCGAGGTGCGCGCCGCACTGCGGACCGCGATCGACCGCGTGCGCCGGGGCTCTGCGGCGCAGGTGCCGGCCTCGCGCACCACGGAGATCGAGCCCGGTGCGCGCATCACCCAGCGCTGGCAGCCGGTCGCACGAGCCGGCGTCTACATCCCCGGAGGCAAGGCGCCGCTGGCATCCAGCGTCGTCATGAACGTCGTCCCGGCGCAGGTCGCCGGGGTCACGAGCATCGCCCTCGCCTCACCGCCGCAGGCGGGCCACGGCGGGCGCGTGCACCCCACGATCCTCGCGGCGGCGGCTCTGCTCGGCATCGACGAGGTGTACGCGATCGGCGGCGCAGGAGCGATCGGCGCACTCGCCCACGGAGTCGCGGAACTCGGTCTGGATCCTGTCGACGTCGTCTCCGGGCCCGGCAACAACTACGTCGCCTCCGCGAAGCGCGCGGTCGCCGGAGTCGTCGGCACCGATTCGGAGGCCGGGGCGACCGAGATCCTCGTGGTGGCCGATGCGGATGCCGACGCCGACCTCATCGCCGCCGACCTCATCAGCCAGGCCGAGCACGACGAGCAGGCATCAGCCGTGCTGGTCACCGATGCGCCTGAACTCGCCGAGCGGGTCGCCGAGCAGGTGGCCGCTCGGGCGGCATCCGCCGCCCACGCCGAGCGCGTCGCGGCCGCCCTCGCTGGTCCGCAGTCCGCGATCGTCCTCGTCGACGACCGTGCGATGGCCGAGGCCTTCAGCAACGCCTACGCACCGGAGCACCTGGAACTGCACCTGACGGATGCCGCGGATGCTGCGGAGCGCTTCACCAGTGCGGGGGCCGTGTTCGTGGGCGATCAGACGCCGGTGAGCCTGGGCGACTACATGGCGGGCAGCAACCACGTGCTGCCGACCGGGGGACAGGCGCGCTACGCGGCGGGGCTGGGTGCGTACACGTTCCTGCGCCCGCAGCAGGTGATCGAGTACGACCACGCAGCGCTCACCCGCGCGCGTGCGGGTGTCGTCGCGCTCGCGAACGCCGAGATCCTGCCCGCGCACGGCGATGCCGTGCAGGCGCGCTTCACCGCGCGGAAGGCCGGACGTTCAGGTGGTGCTGAGGCCGCCGAGTAGGCTGGGCGATCATGCACTGCCCCTTCTGCCGGCATCCGGATTCCCGTGTCATAGATTCCCGCACCAGCGATGACGGTCTCTCCATCCGTCGCAGACGGCAGTGCCCGGAGTGCGGTGGACGCTTCTCGACGACCGAGACCGCGAGCCTGATGGTCATCAAGCGCTCCGGCGTGCTCGAGTCGTTCAGCCGTGACAAGGTCATCGCCGGTGTCCGCAAGGCCTGCCAGGGGCGCCCTGTCACGGATGCCGACCTGGCGGTGCTCGCCCAGAAGGTCGAGGAGGCGGTGCGGCAGACCGGGGTTTCGCAGCTGGACACCAACGAGATCGGGCTGGCCATCCTCGGTCCGCTCCGCGAGCTCGACGAGGTCGCGTATCTGCGCTTCGCGAGCGTCTACCAGGAGTTCGACTCCCTGGATGATTTCGAGCGCTCGATCAGCGAGCTGCGCGCCGACCACGCGAAGACGAGAACGGAATCCGCCGACCGCTAATCTGGTCAGTGATGTATCCCCTCCTCTTCCGCCAGGTCCTCTCGCGTCTCGATCCCGAGTTCGCCCACCACGCCGCGATGGCGGTGATCCGCGTGCTCGGCGTGCCGCCGTTCTCGTGGGCGGCCCGGGCCATCACCGCGCCCGCGCCCGAGCAGAGCGTCCACGCGCTGGGGCTGACCTTCCCCTCGCCCTTCGGCGTCGCCGCCGGCTTCGACAAGAACGCCGTGGGCGTGCGCGGACTCGACGCGCTCGGCTTCGGACACATCGAGGTCGGCACGGTCACCGCCATCCCGCAGGAGGGCAACCCGAAGCCCAGACTGTTCCGACTGGTGGCCGACCGCGCGGTGATCAACCGGATGGGCTTCAACAACCACGGTGCCGAGGCGGCGGCACGTCGGGTGGCGGCGCTGCGCCGTCGAGCGCCGCGCGCGGTCGTCGGCGTGAACATCGGCAAGAGCCGTGTCGTCGCCGTGGAGGATGCCATCGACGACTACGTCGCCTCGGCCACCCGCCTCGCACCGCTCGCCGACTACCTGGCCGTCAACGTCTCCTCGCCCAACACGCCCGGTCTGCGCGGACTGCAGGCCGTGGAGACCCTCGCACCGCTGCTGCGGGCGGTGAAGGAAGCCGCCGGCGCCACGCCGCTGCTGGTGAAGATCGCACCGGACCTGCCGGATGAGGAGATCACGGCCATCGCCCGTCTCGCCGTCGAACAGGGCCTGTCCGGGATCATCGCGCACAACACGACCATCGCGCGCGAGGGCCTGCTGACCGACCCCGTCGTCGTCGAGGCGGCCGGCGCCGGTGGCCTCTCTGGTGCTCCGCTGAAGGAGCGGGCGCACGAAGTGCTCGCGGTCGTGAAGTCCGCGGTTCCCTCCGACTTCTGCGTGATCGCGGTGGGCGGCGTCGAGACGGCCGAGGACGTGCAGCGGCTGCTGGACGGCGGCGCGACCCTCGTGCAGGGATACACGGCGTTCCTGTACCGCGGTCCGCTCTGGGCGCGTCAGATCAACCGGGGCCTGCGGCGGCGCTGAGCATCCGCAGGCCGGATCAGGCCGGATACTGGCCGCGCTTGACCTGCGGCTTCGGCAGACGCATGAAGCGCATCTGCAGGGCGCGCATCGCGGCGTACCAGCCGAGCCCGCGCTCGCGTCGTTCGGCGCCGAACTTCGCGGCGGCCTTGCGCTTGACGCGTGCGCTGAGCAGCACCATGTCGAGGATCGCGATGAGCAGGTACGCCCACAGCGCGGCCATCGCCCAGAGCTGGATGTTCGGGACCGGCACGAGGTTCAGCAGGATGACCAGCAGCATGGCGGCCATCAGCCACTCCGAGATGTGCCAGCCGGCATCCACGTACTCGCGCACCCAGCGGCGCTGCGGGCCTTTGTCGCGTGCGGGAAGGTACTTGTCTTCACCCATCTCCATGCCGAGCCTGGCGCGCTGACGACGTTCCTGCAGATCCGCCTTGGCGGCGGCGCGCGCCTCCTTGGTGTTGGCGACGAGGGGACGACGATTGGCGGCCTCGCGCTCGGCGCGCGTCGGCGTGGGGCGCCCCTTGCCCGCGGCGGGCGTCTCGGGAGCTTCGTCGTTGGCGGCAGGAGTGGGCTTGGGCACGTTCGACCTCAGTTCGGAATAGGGTTCGCCTTAAGATTACTCGCATGACCTCGACTTCATCATCGGCACTGCCGGCATCCGAATCCGCCGTCCTCGAAGCGGTCGCCCTCGGCATCCCTGCCGCGCTCTCCGACCTCGGCGGTCTCGTGCGCATCCCCGGCATCGCCTGGCCTGCTTTCGACCAGACGCAGCTGGAGCGCAGCGCCGACGCCATCGCCGTCCTCGCCCGTGACACCGGCGTCTTCGACGAGGTGCGGGTGCTGCGCGCTCACGTGGACGACACCGAGGAACTCGGTCAGCCAGCCGTCCTCGCCACCCGCGCCGCGCGCAACGGGCGGCCGACGATCCTGCTGTACGCGCACCACGACGTGCAGCCCCCCGGAGACGACGAGCTGTGGGACACCCCGCCCTTCGAGCCGACCGTGCGCGACGGGCGGCTGTACGGGCGCGGCGCAGCTGACGACAAGGCCGGGATCATGGCCCACATCGCATCCCTGCGCGCAGTCAGCGAGTCGCTCGGCGACGACTTCGACCTCGGTGTCGCGCTGTTCATCGAGGGAGAGGAGGAGTACGGCTCCCGCTCTTTCGCCCGCTTCCTGCGCGACAATGCCGAGGCGCTGCGCGCGGATGCCATCGTCGTCGCCGACTCCGGGAACCTCGACTCCGAGACCCCGGGCCTGACCGTGTCCCTGCGGGGCAACGCGCGGTTCACCCTGCGCGTGCGCACACTGGAGCACGCCTCGCACTCGGGCATGTTCGGGGGAGCGGTCCCGGATGCCATGATGGCCGCCGTCACCCTGCTCGCCACGCTCTGGGATGCCGACGGCGCCGTCGCCGTTGAGGGGATGAGGCGCCGCGAGGGCGGCACACCGGACTACTCCGAGGAGACGCTGCGTGACGAGGCGGGGCTGCTGCCCGGGACCGCACCGATCGGTCGGGACGACATCCTCGGCCGCATCTGGAACAAGCCCTCCATCACGATCACCGGCATCGACGCCACCAGCGTCGCGCAGGCGTCGAACACCCTGCTGCCCGAGGTCACCGTCGTCATCAGCGCCCGCGTGGCGCCGGGGCAGGACGCCGCGGACGCCTACACGGCACTGGAGGCGCACCTGCGCGCACACGCCCCGTTCGGCGCGGAGCTCACGTTCAGCGACATCGACCTGGGTGATGGCTTCCTCGTGGACACGGCGGGCTGGGCGGTCGGCATGACACGCGACGCGATGACGGACGGCTACGGTCGGGATTCCGTCGAGCTCGGCGTCGGGGGCTCCATCCCGTTCATCGCCGATCTCGTCCGCGAGTTCCCCGCGGCGCAGATCCTGGTCACCGGCGTGGAGGACCCGCATTCCCGCGCGCACAGCCCGAACGAGTCCCTGCACCTGGACACGTTCCGCAACGCGGTGCGCGCCGAGGCGTTGCTGCTGGCCCGGATGAACGCCCGTGAGTCGGATTCCTGACCACGACGCCGCACACGCGGGCAACCGCCCCCACTCGCGTGCGCGGCGGTAGAATCGGCCGTGAGCAGCAGGCCCTGCTGCAGATCTGCAAGGAGTGACATGAGCGACACCACACTGACCGAAGAGGCCATCGGCGCGCACAGCGTCTCGCTGACGGATGCCGCAGCGCAGAAGGTCAAGAGCCTTCTCGAGCAGGAGGGCCGTGACGACCTGCGTCTGCGCGTCGCCGTCCAGCCGGGCGGATGCTCGGGACTGATCTACCAGCTCTACTTCGACGAGCGCTTCCTCGAGGGCGACGAGACCGTCGATTTCGACGGCGTCGAGGTCATCGTCGACAACATGAGCGTTCCGTACCTGGACGGCGCCTCGATCGATTTCAAGGACACCATCTCGGAGCAGGGTTTCACGATCGACAACCCCAACGCCGCAGGCAGCTGCGCGTGCGGTGACAGCTTCCACTGAGTCGCTCGAGCCTGCGTGGTTGGCATGAATCACGTGTGAGCTTGCCCTAGACTTAGGGTGCTCCTGTCCGAGATCTGAAAGGTGCATCGTGCCCTCGAAACGCCGCCTTCGTTGGGCCGCACTCCCTCTGGGAGTCGCGGCAGCCGTGGCTCTGGCAGGATGTTCTGCCAATGAACTCCACGGCTTCCTCCCCGGCTTCGTGGAGGGCGCCCCTGCGGCGACGAACCAGACCGAGACCGTCGCCGGCCTGTGGGTGACCTCCTGGGTCATCCTGCTGATCGTCGGCGTCATCACCTGGGGCCTGATGGCCTGGGCGCTCGTCATGTACCGCCGTCGTGCGGGGCAGACCGGCCTGCCGGTGCAGCTGCGGTACAACATGCCGATCGAGATCCTGTACACGGTCATCCCGCTGCTGCTGGTGCTGGGCATGTTCTTCTTCACCGCCCGCGATCAGGCGGACATCGAGACGCAGTGGCCGGACCCCGACGTGGAGGTCACCGCGATCGCCAAGCAGTGGTCGTGGGACTTCCAGTACGACGGTGACGAGGCCGACAACTCCGACGCGGTATGGACCATGGGCGTCCAGGCCGAGGCGGACGCGAACGGCGACATCGACCGCGCGAAGCTCCCCACGCTGGTGCTGCCCGTCGACCAGAAGGTCACGATCAACCTGCAGTCCCGCGACGTGGTCCACTCGTTCTGGATCATCGACTTCCTGTACAAGAAGGACATGTACATCGGGAGGGACAACACCTGGTCGTTCATCCCGACCCGCGTCGGCGAGTACGACGGCAAGTGCGCTGAACTCTGCGGCGAGTACCACTCGATGATGCTGTTCAACGTCAAGGTGGTCTCCCAGGACGACTACGACGCCTACCTCCAGTCCCTCGAGAACGAGGGCAACACGGGCGACATCAACGACGCCTACGATCGACTCAGCAATCTCCCGGGCACCGGCGCGAGCACCGATGCCGGGGAAGGGGAGTAAGCCATGACGACGACAGCAGAACCCACCACGGCGCAGGGCGCTCGCCCGAGCACGATCCCGCCGCGTCAGGCCGCGCTTCTCAGCTCCACCCGCGTGGAGCAGAAGGGCAACATCGTCGTCAAGTGGATCACCTCCACGGACCACAAGACGATCGGGTACATGTACCTGATCGCGTCGGTGCTGTTCTTCCTGCTCGGCGGCGTGATGGCCCTGGTCATCCGTGCGGAGCTGTTCGCACCCGGCATGCAGATCGTGCCGACCAAGGAGCAGTACAACCAGCTCTTCACGATGCACGGCACGATCATGCTGCTGATGTTCGCGACGCCGCTGTTCGCCGGCTTCGCCAACGCGATCCTGCCTCTTCAGCTGGGTGCCCCCGACGTCGCGTTCCCGAGGCTGAACGCGTTCGCGTTCTGGCTGTTCACCTTCGGCTCGATCATGGCCGTGGCCGGCTTCCTCACCCCGCAGGGTGCGGCGGCGTTCGGATGGTTCGCATACCAGCCTCTGGCCAACGCCACGTTCTCTCCTGGCGCCGGTGGAAACCTCTGGATGCTGGGACTGGGCATGTCCGGTTTCGGAACGATCCTGGGTGCGGTGAACTTCATCACCACGGTCATCACGATGCGCGCACCGGGCATGACCATGTGGCGCATGCCGATCTTCTCGTGGAACACGCTGATCACCAGCCTGCTGATCCTGATGGCATTCCCGGTCCTCGCCGCAGCCATCCTCGCCGCAGCCGCCGACCGCGTCCTCGGTGCGCACGTCTACGACGTCGCCAACGGCGGGGTGCTCCTCTGGCAGCACCTGTTCTGGTTCTTCGGGCACCCCGAGGTGTACATCATCGCGCTGCCGTTCTTCGGCATCGTCTCGGAGATCTTCCCGGTGTTCAGCCGCAAGCCGATCTTCGGTTACAAGACCCTCGTCTACGCCACGATCTCCATCGCCGCGCTGTCGGTGTCGGTCTGGGCTCACCACATGTACGTCACCGGCGGAGTGCTGCTGCCCTTCTTCTCGCTGATGACCATGCTCATCGCGGTGCCGACGGGCGTGAAGATCTTCAACTGGATCGGCACGATGTGGCGAGGATCGATCACGTTCGAGACGCCGATGGTGTTCTCGCTCGGTTTCCTCGTCTCGTTCGTCTTCGGTGGGCTCACCGGTGTGATCCTGGCCTCCCCGCCGCTGGACTTCCACATCAGCGACACGTACTTCGTGGTGGCGCACTTCCACTACGTCGTCTTCGGCACGGTGGTGTTCGCGATGTTCGCCGGCTTCTACTTCTGGTGGCCGAAGTGGACGGGACGCATGCTCAACGAGCGCCTCGGCTACATCCACTTCTGGATGCTGTTCATCGGCTTCCACATGACGTTCCTCGTCCAGCACTGGCTGGGTGTCGACGGCATGCCGCGTCGTTACGCCGACTACTCGACGTACGACAACTGGGAGTGGGGCAACCAGGTCTCCACGATCGGCGCCATCATCCTGGGCGCGTCGATGCTGCCGTTCTTCCTGAACGTCTGGGTCACCGCGCGCAAGGCGCCCAAGGTCACGGTCGACGACCCGTGGGGCTACGGAGCATCGCTCGAGTGGGCGACGTCCTGCCCGCCGCCGCGCCATAACTTCACGTCGATCCCGCGCATCCGCAGCGAGCGCCCGGCCTTCGACCTGAACCACCCCGAGGCCGCCGAGCACCCGGTGGCAGCGCCGGCCGGCGCCGCAGCTGGAGAGGCCAAGTAACCCATGCGCAGCAATGTCGTCCTCTGGTGGATCATCACCGTCTTCTTCCTGGTCACCTCGGCCCTGTACACGGTCTGGAGCCTCCTCGACACGAACCACGGCTACGTCGAGTGGGTCGGCACGATCGCTCTGCTGTTCGTCGCCTTCATGGGCGCGATGATCGCCGTCTACCTGCGCAAGACGTACCGCGCACAGGGCGGAGAGCTGCCCGAGGATGTTCTGACCGCTGACATCGACGACGGAGACCCCGAGCTCGGCGAGTTCAGCCCGTGGTCCTGGTGGCCGATCGTCCTCGCGGGCTCGGCCATGGTCTTCCTGCTCGGGCTCGCGGTCGGGCACTTCCTGCTTCCGATCGGACTGGCGATCTTCGTCGTCGCCATCGTCGGCTGGGTGTACGAGTACTACCGCGGTCACTTCGCACGCTGAGCGCAGAATCGCAGACGGCCCCGGAGCATCAGCTCCGGGGCCGTCTTGTTGCGGTCCTGATCGTCAGGCCCGCGTGCGCACGCGGGGAACGCCTGTGACGGGGTCGATCGGGCGGCGGTGCACGCCGTCGTGGTCCTCGATGGGATAGCCCTCGCGCGCCCAGTACTCGAAGCCTCCGATGAGCTCGCGGACGGCGTAGCCCAGCTTCGCGAACTCGAGGGCGCCCTTGGCCCCCGCATTGCATCCCGGGCTCCAGCAGTACACCACGACCTCCGACCCTGCGGGGATCTCCACCGGTGCGCGCTCCGCGATCTCGCGGTAGTGCATGTGCACGGCCCCGGAGATGCGTCCCTGCGCCCATGCCTCGTCGGAGCGGACATCGACGACGGTGATCGCCTCTCCCGCCTTCAGGGCGGCGTACAGGTCGCTTGCGTCCGTCTCGTGGGCGAGCTTGGCTTCGAAGTAGGCGGTGCGGTCCATGAGTCTCAGGCTACGCCGCCGCCTTCGATGACGCGCCAATGATGACGCGCGGCCGCGAGCTGCGCCCGTCACGCGGATGTGGAGGGGCTTGCCCGCGCGCCGACCATGGGATGCACCGAGGGCCCCGTCTGCAGCAGACGGGGCCCTCGGTGGGGGAGGGGAGACGAGTACTACTCGCCGTCCTCCGAGTTCTTCTTGCGCTTGTCGGCCGGTTCCTGGGCGATCACGGAGCTCGGCGTGTTGGGCGTCTCTCCGACCGTCTCGTCGAACGGGGCGAGCTGGTCCTCGGAGGTCACACCGGCGCGTGCGTGCGCCTCGAGGATCTCCGCGGTCTCGATCTCAGCGTCATGCGCCAGCGTGTGCTGCTGGTGCGCGTCGGCCTCTTCGATCTGCGCCTGCGTGAGGGGCTGCAGACGATCCTCGAAGAACCAGCGGGAGAGCGACGAGCGCAGGTTCTCGTGCCACGGGATGCGGCCCTTGGCGTTCGGGCGGACGACCAGCGGCTGGTACGTCTCGTAGTCGATGAGCTTCCAGCGGTCGTACACGTCGACGGGCTGGTGCACCTCGATGTATTCGCCGCCGGGGAGACGGACGATGCGGCCCGACTCGTAGCCGTGCAGGACGATCTCACGGTCCTTCTTCTGCAGCGCGATGCAGATGCGCTTCGTGATGAAGTACCCGAGCACCGGACCGACGAACAGCAGCGCCTGGAGGGTGTGGATCACGCCCTCCATCGTCAGCATGAAGTGCGTCGCCATCAGGTCCGACGATGCGGCTGCCCACATGACGGCGTAGAAGATGACGCCGGCGACGCCGATGGCCGTGCGGGTGGCGGCGTTGCGCGGGCGGTCGGCGATGTGGTGCTCGCGCTTGTCTCCGGTCACCCACGCCTCGATGAAGGGGTACAGCGCGACGACGACGATGAACAGTCCGAGCACGGCGACCGGGATCAGGATGCCCAGCGACAGCGTGAACTGGCCGAGCTGCACGTCCAGGTGCGGGGGAGCCAGACGCAGCGCGCCGTCCGCGAATCCGATGTACCAGTCGGGCTGCGTGCCCGCGGACACCGGCGACGGGTCGTAGGGTCCGTAGTTCCAGATCGGGTTGATCTGGAAGAACGTCGCGATCAGGACGATCGTGCCGAAGGTGATGAACAGGAAGCCGCCCATCTTCGACATGTAGACCGGCATCATCGGGTAGCCCACGACGTTGCTGTTCGTGCGGCCGGGGCCGGCGAACTGCGTGTGCTTGTTGATGATCATCAGCATGAGGTGCAGCGCGACGAACGCGATCACCAGCAGCGGGAGCAGCAGGATGTGCAGCGTGTAGAGGCGGCCGACGATGTCGCTGCCCGGGAACTCGCCGCCGAAGATGATGAACGAGGTCCAGGTGCCGATCAGGGGGAGGCCCTTGACCATGCCGTCGATGATGCGCAGGCCGTTGCCGGAGAGCAGGTCATCGGGAAGCGAGTAGCCGGTGAAGCCCTCGGCCATGGCCAGGACGAACAGCACGAATCCGATCACCCAGTTCAGTTCGCGCGGCTTGCGGAACGCGCCGGTGAAGTACACCCGGAGCATGTGGATTCCGATGCCGGCGACGAACACCAGGGCTGCCCAGTGGTGGATCTGGCGGACCAGAAGACCACCGCGAAGGTCGAAGGAGATGTGCAGCGTCGACTCGAGGGCCGCAGACATCTCGATGCCGCGCATGGGCTCGTAGGCGCCGGTGTAGTGCGTGGGGACCATCGACGCCTGGAAGAAGAACGTCAGGAACGTTCCGGACAGGAAGACGACGACGAAGCTCCACAGCGCGATCTCGCCGAGCATGAACGACCAGTGGTCAGGGAAGATCTTCCGGCCCAGCTCCTTGACGAAGCCCGAGAGACTGGTGCGCTCGTCGAGATAGTTGGCCGTGGCGCCGAGGAAACGACCGCCGAGCGGCTTGTCCCTCGCCTCTGCGGGCTTGGTGTCCTCGTGAAGAGTTGCGGTGCTCAATGACGCTCCCAGAAGCTCGGGCCGACGGGTTCGGTGAAGTCGCTCGTCGCGATGAGGTAGCCCTCGTCGTCGACGGCGATCGGCAGCTGCGGCAGCGGACGAGCGGCAGGTCCGAAGATGACCTTGGCGTGATCCGTGACGTCGAACTGCGACTGGTGGCAGGGGCACAGCAGGTGGTGCGTCTGCTGCTCGTACAGGGCGACGGGGCAGCCGACGTGGGTGCAGACCTTCGAGTACGCGACGATGCCGTTGTACGACCAGCTCTTGCGCTCCTCGGCTTCGATCAGCTGCTCGGGACGCAGACGCATGAGCAGGACGATCGCCTTGGCCTTCTCCTCGAGCAGCCCGCCCTCGTGACCGAGCTCCTTCAGGCCTTCGGGGATGACGTGCACGGCCGAGCCGAGCGTGACATCCGCGGCGCGGATGGGCGTGCCCTCCGGGTCGTGCACCAGCCGGGTGCCGGCCTTCCACATGGTGTGCTTGAGGAGCGCGACCGGGTCGCCGGCCTCCGGGTTCTCCGGGGTCGCGAACGGTGCGAGGCCGCGGAACAGGGTCACCCCCGGGATGATGGAGGCCACGACGGCCGCGATCAGCGAGTTGCGGATCATGGTGCGCCGTCCGAAGCCCGACTCCTCATTGGCGTCGGAGAAGGCCTGCACGGCCGCCTCGCGGGTCGCGTCCTTACCGCGGGTGGGGTGCCGGTGCTCGACGAACTCGTGGTCGCTCATCAGCGACTTGGACCAGTGGATCGCGCCGATGCCGATGCTCAGCAGCGCCAGGGCGATGCCCAGGCCGATGAACAGGTTGTTGTAGCGGACATCGATGAGCGAGCCGGACTCGATGGGGAACAGCATGTACGCGGCGACGGCCCAGATGCTGCCTGCCAGCGACAGGTAGAAGAGCGTGTAGACGGTGCGTGCCGCGGCCCTCTCGGACTTCGGGTCCTTGTCCGTCATCCGCTGACGGTGCGGGGGCAGTCCCGGATCTTGTGCGGGATCGCTGACTGCGACGCCCAGCCCCGGTGAGGGCTGGTAGGCCCTTTCGAGAGCCTGCGTGTCGTCGTCGTGTGCCATGGTGCTCCTCGTACCTAACTCTTCGATGAAAGTGCGTCAGTTGGACTTCGCCGTGATCCACACGGTGAGGGCGACGAGTGCGCCGATTCCGAAGATCCAGATGAACAGGCCCTCGGAGACCGGACCCAGCGAACCCAGCGTGAAGCCGCCGACCTGCACCTCGTTCTGCTGGAAGACGAGAGCGGCGATGATGTCGCGCTTGTCCGAGGTGCTGAGGTTCATGTCGCCGAAGACGGGCATGTTCTGCGGGCCGGTGACCATGGCGGCGTAGATGTGCAGTGCACTGGTCGAGGTCAGAGCCGGGGCGTACTTGCCCTCGGTGAGCGCTCCACCCGCAGCGGCCACGTTGTGGCACATGGCGCAGTTGATGCGGAACAGCTCGGCGCCGTGCGAGAGGCTGACCTCGTCGGAGGCGTTCTCGGGATCCTTCTCACCATCGGTGATCCAGCCGGCCGGGTACTCCGGTCCGGGGGCGACCGACTGCACGTAGGCGGCCATCGCGCGGATCTGCGGCTCGGTGAACTGCGGCTTCTTCTGCGGTGCCTGCGGGCCCTGCATCTGCAGCGGCATGCGGCCGGTGGCCAGCTGGAACTCGACGGACAGCTCGCCGACGCCGATCAGGCTCGGGCCCTCCTTGGTTCCCTGCAGGTCCAGGCCGTGGCAGGTGGCGCAGTTCGCCGTGAACAGCTTCTGTCCATCCGCCGCCGTCAGCTCGGCCGCTGCGGAGGTCTGCGTGTCGGTCGTGGACGCCATCGCGGCGGATGCGCCCGCGTAGACGCCGCCGGTGAGCAGCAGGCCGGCGCCGATGATGGCGGCAGCGGCGAAAGGACTGCGTCGACCGCGCGAGCGGTGCTTCTTCTCTCGTGCCATTTCGAAAAACCGCTCCGCTCTTATTTCAGGAAGTAGATGACGAAGAACAGGACCACCCAGACGACGTCGACGAAGTGCCAGTAGTACGACACGACGATCGAGGAGGTCGCCTCCTTGTGACGGAAGTTCTTCACGGCGTAGGCGCGACCGATCACGAGCACGAAGGCGATGAGACCGCCGGTGACGTGCAGGGCGTGGAAACCGGTCGTGATGTAGAACGCCGAGGCGTACGAGTCGGCCGAGATCGGCAGTCCCTCTGCGACCAGCTGGGCGTACTCCCACACCTGACCGCTGACGAAGATCGCACCGAGGATGAAGGTGAGCCAGAACCACTCGACCATGCCCCAGCCGAACAGGCGACGACGGCCGGCGGCGTTCACCTTGCCGCGGGCGACGTGGTAGGGCTGCAGGTCCTCAGCGGCGAAGACACCCATCTGGCAGGTGAACGACGACGCCACCAGGATGAGCGTGTTCACGAGCGCATAGGGCACGTTGAGCAGTTCGGTGCGGTCGGCCCAGAGCTCCGGTGAGGTGCTGCGAAGGGTGAAGTAGATCGCGAAGAGTCCCGCGAAGAACATCACCTCGCTGCCGAGCCACACGATGGTGCCGACAGCGACCGGATTGGGGCGCTTGATGGTTCTTGCCGCCGGGGCATGCGTCGCTGAGGTGGTCACCATCCCATTATGGCCGATTCTGCGCGCCGATTCTTGCACCCCCGCGGCCCGTTTCGCTCTGCGGACACTTAGGTGATCCTAAGAATGTCCTGCGAATCCGCCTGTGTCCCAGGCAATTGCGCAGGTCACGCGAGAAGTGCGCGGCACGGGCCGCTCGCCGCGGTCGACATGTTCTCTCGGCGCTTCGCCGCGTCGGAATAGGATCGCTGTCATGATTGACACCCCCACCTGGCCCGATCTGCTCCTGACCCTGCTCGACGGGCAGGACCTGAGCGTGTGGGAGTCCACGTGGGCGATGCGCAAGGTGATGCAGGGCGAGGTGACCCAGGCCCAGCTGGCCGCGTTCCTCGTGGCGCTGCGCGCGAAGGGCGAGACCGTCGACGAGGTCGTGGGCTTCCGCGACGCCATCCTCGAGGCCGCGGTGCCGCTGCCGGTCTCCTCCGACGTGCTCGACATCGTCGGCACGGGCGGGGACCGGGTCGGCACGGTCAATGTCTCGACCACCGCCGCGATCATCATCGGTGCGACAGGGGTCCCGGTCGTCAAGCACGGCAACCGCGCGGCCAGCTCGTCTTCCGGATCCTCGGACGTGCTGGCGGCGCTGGGACTGAACATCTCCCTCGACCCCGACCTTGTGGCATCCGTTCTGGAGAAGACGGGCATCACCTTCGCCTGGGCGGCCGCCTTCCACCCGGGGTTCAAGCACGCCGGGGCCGTGCGCTCCGAGCTCGCCGTGCCGACGGTGTTCAACGTCCTGGGGCCGCTGTGCAACCCGGCCCGAGCCGAGGCGAACGCCGTCGGCGTCGCCCGTCTCGACCGCGTGCCGCTGATCACCGGTGTCTTCCGCACGCGCGGAGCCACTGCGCTGGTCTTCCGCGGTGACGACGGCTTGGACGAGCTGACCACGACCGGTCACAGCCGCATCTGGGAGGTGGTGCGCGGTGACATCCACGAGCACGACCTCGATCCCCGCGACCTCGGCATCCCCCTCGCCGATCTCGCCGACCTCGTCGGCGGCTCTCCCGAGCACAACGCACGCATCCTGCGCAGGACCCTGGAGGGCGAGCAGGGCGCGGTGCGCGACATCGTGCTGCTGAACGCGGCAGCGGGCATCGTCGCCTACGAGCTCTCGCACGACGCATCGCTCACGCAGCAGCCGATCGTCGAGCGACTCCGCGACGCGTACGAGCGGGCCAGTGCGGCGGTCGACGACGGCCGCGCGGTCGCCAAGCTCGACGACTGGATCGACGCCACCCAGGATGCCACTGCGGCCTGACCGGCTCGATCGCTCATGGACGCCGTCGACGCACTGCTCGAGATCGCCGGTCTCCTGGAGCGCGAACGCGCCTCGCGGTACCGCGCCAGGGCGTTCCGACAGGCGGCATCCGTGCTCGGCGGGCTCCCCGATCGGGTCGTGCGCGATCCGGCGCGCCTGCGCGAGCAGAAGGGGATCGGCTCCTCGACGTTCGAAGTGATCCGCCAGGCGCAGGCGGGCCGGATCCCCGACTATCTCGTCGAGCTGCGCGGCGTCGTGGAGCCGGAGGTGGCATCCGCGCTGCGTCCGCTGCTGCGCGGTGATCTGCACAGCCACACCGAGTGGTCCGACGGCACGACCTCCATCGAGACGATGGTGCACGCCGCGCGAGACCTCGGCCATGAGTATCTTGCGATCACCGATCATTCTCCGCGCCTGCGCGTGGCGCGCGGACTGTCCGCCGAGCGGCTGCGCGAGCAGATGCCGCTCGTGCGCGCGCAGTCGGGGCCGGAGCTGGCGGTGCTCGCCGGCATCGAGGTCGACATCCTCGACGACGGCGGTCTGGATCAGGAGCCCGGCCTGCTCGCCGAGCTCGACGTCGTCGTGGCATCCGTGCACTCCAAGCTGCGCATGGACCCCGCCCCCATGACGCGACGGATGATCGCAGCGGTCTCCGATCCGCACGTGAACGTGCTCGGCCACTGCACGGGACGACTCGTGCAGGGCGAGCGGGGCACCCGGCCGGCATCCGATTTCGACGCCCGAGCCGTGTTCGCGGCCTGCGCCCGGTACGGGGTCGCTGTGGAGATCAACTCCAGGCCGGAGCGGCAGGATCCTCCGGATGAGCTCATCGCGATCGCGTTGGACGAGGGATGCCTGTTCTCGATCGACTCCGACGCGCACGCGCCAGGACAGCTCTCACTGCTCGATCACGGTGCCGCGCGCGCAGAGGCTGCGGGCGTGCCACCGGAGCGCATCGTCACCACGTGGGGGCTGGATCGGCTGCGCGCGTGGGCGCGGCAGTGATCAGCCGACGGATGCCAGCGCAGTGAGCGCTCGGGTCATGGAGGAGCCGAGGTTCCACTTCTCCGCCAGGGCGTCCGCGGCATCCGCTTCAGTCGGGTCCAGCGCGCGCACCGGCGTGTGCGGTGCGGTGATGTCGAGGTCGGTCGCCACGCGTACGACGGCGGGGGCGACGTCCAGATAATCGGATGCCGCGGCGAACCGAGCGGATGCCGCTGCGCTGAGCTGCCCGTTCGCTGCGGCCTCGCGGATGCCGCGCAGATCGCCGTGCGCCTGCAGCAGGGTCGCGGCGGACTTCTCGCCCACGCCCTTCACCCCGGGCAGCCCGTCGGAGGCGTCGCCGCGCAGGGTGGCGAAGTCGGCGTACTGCGACGGCAGCACCCCGTACTTGGCGACGAGGGTGGCATCCGTGACGATCTCGAGGTTGCTCATCCCGCGGGCCGTGTAGATGAGGCGCACGTCGCGCGCATCGTCCACGAGCTGGAACAGATCGCGGTCGCCGGTGACGATGTCCACGGGCAGGGCGGCCTTCGTGGCGAGGGTGCCGATGACATCATCCGCCTCGTGCTCGGCTACGCCGATGATCGGGATGCCGACGGCGCCGAGCGCCGCGCGGATCAGCGGGATCTGCTGCGCGAGCGGGTCGGGGGTCTCCTCGACATCCGGGCCGCTCTCCACCTCCTCGACCACGCGGTGGGCCTTGTAGCTGGGGATGAGGTCCACCCGCCACTGCGGGCGCCAGTCGTCGTCCCAGCAGGCGATGATCTCGGTCGGCCGGTACAGCGTGACGAGCTTCGCGACGATGTCGAGCAGACCGCGCACCGCGTTGACGGAGGATCCGTCCGGAGCCTTCACCTTGTCGGGCACCCCGTAGAAGGCGCGGAAGTAGAGGCTGGCGGTGTCGAGCAGCATCAGGCGTTCGGTCACGGCCTCAGCCTAGACATCGAAAGAGCCCCGGCGGGATCGGAGTCCCGGTGAGCGGTGGAATCTGATAATCTGGAGTGTCACTTCTGGGCGAGCATCCGCATGCCTTCGTGACATCGCAATCCAATCCATTCGCCTTGGCGCATCCCGGCATGCCGACCGTCGAGGCCTGAGCTTCCATTTACAAGGACAACCCACTACATGACTAGCGCAACGACCGCCCCGGCCACCAAGCAGGTCGCGATCAACGACATCGGATCTGCTGAGGACTTCCTGGCCGCGGTCGAGAAGACCCTGAAGTTCTTCAACGACGGCGACATCATCGAGGGCACGATCGTCAAGATCGACCGCGATGAGGTTCTGCTCGACGTCGGATACAAGACCGAGGGCGTCATCCCCTCGCGTGAGCTCTCCATCAAGCATGACGTCGACCCCAACGAGGTCGTCGCCGTCGGCGACCTGGTCGAGGCACTCGTTCTCCAGAAGGAGGACAAGGAAGGCCGTCTGATCCTCTCCAAGAAGCGTGCGCAGTACGAGCGCGCCTGGGGAGACGTCGAGAAGATCAAGGAGAACGACGGCGTCGTCACCGGTACCGTCATCGAGGTCGTCAAGGGCGGCCTCATCGTCGACATCGGCCTCCGTGGCTTCCTGCCCGCCTCGCTCATCGAGCTGCGTCGCGTCCGCGACCTCACCCCGTACCTGGGTCAGGAGCTCGAGGCGAAGATCCTCGAGCTGGACAAGAACCGCAACAACGTCGTCCTCAGCCGCCGTGCGCTGCTCGAGCAGACGCAGTCCGAGTCGCGCTCGAACTTCCTCAACAACCTCCACAAGGGCCAGGTCCGCAAGGGTCAGGTCTCCTCGATCGTCAACTTCGGTGCGTTCGTCGACCTGGGCGGCGTGGACGGCCTCGTGCACGTCTCCGAGCTGTCCTGGAAGCACATCGAGCACGCATCCGAGGTCGTCGAGGTCGGCCAGGAGGTCACCGTCGAGATCCTCGAGGTGGACCTGGACCGCGAGCGCGTCTCCCTGTCGCTGAAGGCGACGCAGGAGGACCCGTGGCAGGTCTTCGCCCGCACCCACGCGATCGGCCAGATCGCCGCGGGCAAGGTCACCAAGCTCGTTCCGTTCGGTGCGTTCGTCCGCGTGGCGGATGGCATCGAGGGCCTCGTGCACATCTCGGAGCTCTCCAGCAAGCACGTCGAGCTGGCCGAGCAGGTCGTCTCGGTGGGCGAGGAGGTCTTCGTCAAGGTCATCGACATCGATCTCGAGCGTCGCCGCATCTCGCTGTCGCTGAAGCAGGCCAACGAGTCGGTCGACCCCAACGGCACCGAGTTCGACCCGGCTCTGTACGGCATGCTCGCCGAGTACGACGAGAACGGCGAGTACAAGTACCCGGAGGGCTTCGACGCCGAGACCGGTGTCTGGAAGGAAGGCTTCGACGCCCAGCGCGAGGCATGGGAGCAGGAGTACGCCGCTGCCCAGGCTCGCTGGGAGGCTCACAAGGTCGCCGTCACCAAGGCCGCCGAGGCCGAGGCCGCTGCGGGCGACGACTTCGCCGCGGCGCAGTCGTTCACGAGCGACTCGAGCGCCGGCACGCTGGCCGACGACGAGGCTCTCGCGGCTCTGCGCGAGAAGCTCTCGGGCGGCAACGCGTAAGCAGCACTGCAGTCGGAACGGGTCGTCGCCTTCGGGCGGCGGCCCGTTCCCCGTTCGCGGTTGAGCCGACACACGGATGCCGTGCAGCGGGAGTCCCGGGCCAGTACCGGGGGTTGCCGGATCAGAGTCGGGCGATCTCCTGGCGCGGACGCACGGCGATGTCGGTGAGGTGCACGTCGGCGGGCGCATCGACCACGAACCTGACGACCTCCGCGATGGATTGCGGACGGATGTACCGCTCCGAGTCGTAGGCATCCGCAGGGATCATCGCCCGCAGCATTCGGGTGTCCGTCTGGCCGGGCGCGATCGTCACGACCCGGATGCGATGCGGCTCCTCATCGATGCGCAGCACATCGGCCAGCCCGCGCAGGGCGTGCTTGGCGGCGGTGTACAGGGCGGACCCTGCTACGGGGCGGGTGCTCGCACCGGACCCCATGAAGACGACGGTGCCCTGCGCGGTGCGCAGCAGTGGCAGGGTCAGACGGGTCAGCTCCGCGGGCGCGACGACGTCGACGTCGAAATGCGCGCGCCAGTCGGCCACCGTGGCATCCTCGACGGACAGCGGGCGGGCAATGGCCGCCGCGTGCACGAGCACGTCCAGTCGGGTCAGTCTCGCCACGAGGCCGGCGATCGCGGACGGATCCGTGAGATCGAGGCGGGCGGCCGTGCATCCGGTCTCGGCGCTCAGCGACGCGAGTGCCAGTTCGTCGCGCCCGACGGCGATCACTATGTGCGTGGAGGACAGGTCCCGGACGATCTCGGACCCCATGCCACCGGACGCACCGGTGACAAGAGCGACGGGACGCGGTGCAACGGGAGGGCGCGGTTCGGCGGGTGCGGTCATGCGGGAATCCTCCTGGGGGAATCGCGCCGGGCGCGCTGCAGCACGTCGAGCGCACTGCGCGCCACACGGTCGGTCTCGCGCAGCATGGTCGGGTCGGTGCGCGGCATCGGGCTGATGATCGCGTCGTGCATCGTTTCGTCGATCGGGATGCCGGCGATGTGCACGCGCGCGTCGATGCTCCCGTCGCGGTGGATGAGGCGCCCACTGGTGGGGTCGATGTCGAATCCGCCGGTGGCGGCGGTTCCGCCCTCGCGCGTGGAGACGCGGAAGGCGCGCGCCCTCCCGGCATCCGTCAACGACCGCGTCAACGGGTCGGCGCTGTCTTCGACGTCGTGGAAGTGCATCCACGCGTCCAGCAGCGCCGTCGTGGTGACCATCGAGCCCCGCACCGTCGGGCACTCGGCATGGAATGCGCCGTTCTCGACGGTCACGCTGGCCGCGGGCCCGAGGAATCGGACCAGTCCGGCCTCGATCAGCGCCAGCAGTTGACGATTGCGGAACGCGGGCGGACCTGACCCGACCGTGCCGCCGAACGCGTGCAGCTTCCGGAATCCGCTCGCCCGCGACTCCGCATCGAAACCGCCGAAGGATCCGATCAGGCTCGTCGGCTGACGCGCCGAGCCGAGCGACCACAGCCCCGCCTTCAGGGGACTGTCCGCACCGCGCTCCGCTTCCGCCAGATCGGATGCCACGAACTCCCGCACCCAGGAGTTGAAGGCGTCCGGTGCGGGGAAGACCTGAGGAGCGGGAAACATCAGTTCCGCGAGCGGGAACCGGTCCTCCTGGTCCGCGACCACGAGGTCCGCCACCTGCTGCACCACCCGGACCACTGCATCCAGTGGCCCGTCCGGCGGCACGGGGGCATCCGTGATGGTCCGCTGCGCGTGCTCCCAGGGGATGGTCAAGGCGTCCGGGCGGATGCGGTGCAGCGTCTCGTAGTACGCCAGGAAGGCGTCTTTGATGACGAGCGGCCAGATCCGACGGTCGAAGTCGATGGGGCGGGGCACCGTCGCCCAGTCGACCGCGCGGAGCAGGCGCTGCGGCGAGGCGGGCGGCAAGGACCCGTACAGGCTCTTCGCCCGGTACGGCAGGCCGTGGTGCGAAGTGACGTGCAGCACCGGCTCCCGTCCGGACGCCTCATAGCGGAGGCCGCCCGGCGCGTCGACCTCGGCGACGAAGCGCCCGCCGCGGCCGATCGTGAGGAGGGCCATGGCGTCGAAGAAACCCATGCCGAGTCCGCGCACGATCACCGGCGCGCGGTCGGGGAGCCGATCCAGCTGCTGCTCGACCGGATTGTCCGGACGCACCCAGATCAGTGCGGGATCCGCTGCGGTCGCGCGCAGCAGGCGCTGCTCCTCGGCGGTGTCGCCGCGCGGCATCCACCCGGTCGCGGCGATCACGGCATCCGCGATGAGCGTCGTGCCGTCGTCGAGGATCACCGCATCCGCGCCGTCCTGCTCGCGGATTCCGATCACCCGTGCCAGGTGCGGGACGACAGTGATCGTCGGCGGCAGGGAACCGAGCGCGTGCGCCAGGCACCAGCGGATGTACTCGCCGTACAGAGCGCGGCTGGGATGCGATTCAGGCCGCAGGACGGCCAGCTCCGCGCGGAAAGACTCGGCGACATCCGGGCTCTCTGCGCCGTCGCGGACCAGCAGGCACCACTGGTACAGGTCCGGGCCGGGGCGTACCGGACCCGTCACGGTGCTCGCCTCGTCGCTGAACAGCGTCACCGCGGCGGCTAGCGTGTTCATACACAGTTCCCGCGTCTGATCCGTGCGCCAGACGCGACCCGCACCGATCTCGGTGTCGTCGATGAGGTGCACCACCAGCTCGCCGACGCCCTCGAACTCCGCCACGTTCGCGCCGATGCGCTCCAGCAGCGAGACGCCCCGCGGCCCCGCGCCCACGATGACGAGCACGGCACGATCGGGGGAAGGCATAGCTACAGGTATATCGCCGTCGCCGCGTACGCGGCTCTCGACGCCCCGCGTATGAAGCACTGTTACGGGCGGATGCCGACCCGGCACCGGAACGGGCAAACATGGAGGCAGGCGCAGACCGCGCCGATCCTCGTACCCGGGAGCATCTCATGCACAAGACGTTCAGACTCGTCGGACTGGCAGCACTGGCCACGGTTGCGCTGGCGGTCACCGCGTGCGCACCCGCGGGCGCCGGTTCGCCCGGTGCCGGGGACGACTCGTCGCCGATCGTCTTCGGCGTCTCCGGGCCCCTGACGGGGAACCAGGCCGAGTACGGCAAGAACTGGCAGGAGGGCTTCGAGATCGCCCTCGACGAGATCAACGACGCCGGCGGTGTGAACGGCCGGCCCATCGAGCTCGACTTCCAGGACAGCCAGGGCGAGGCCAGCCAGGCGACCACCATCGCGCAGCGGTTCGTGTCGGACGACTCGGTGCTCGCCGTGATCGGCGACTTCTCCTCGGCCACGTCCATGGTCGCGAGCCCCCTGTACCAGCGCGGCGGCGTGCTTCAGCTGGGCATCACGAACTCGCACCCCGATTTCACCACCACCGGGGACTACATCTTCAGCCCCAGCATCACGCAAGAGGCGGAGGCCGTCGAGATCGAGGACGCCGCACACAAGCAGGGTTCGAAGATCGCGATCTTCAACCTGAACACCGACTGGGGCAACACCGCACTCGACATCCTCAAGGATGAGGCGGCGAAGAACGGCGACGAGATCGTCTTCCAGGCTCCGGTGGAGGAGGCCTCCACCGACTTCAAGCCGCAGCTCCTCAAGGCGCGCGACGCCAAGCCGGATGTCGTGATCTTCTACACCTACTACTCGTCCACTGCGCTGCTCGTGAAGCAGGCGCAGCAGGTCGGCCTCACCGACGTGCCGTTCATCGGCGTCGGATCCAACTACTCGCAGGAATTCCTCGAACTGGCCGGTCCCGCCGCCGAGGGCTTCGTCGTCGACACCAGCTTCTACGACGGCTCGACGGACCCCGACGTGCAGAAGTTCGTCACCTCCTACACGGAGAAGTTCGGTCACAAGCCCAACCTGTTCGCCGCGTACGCCTACGACGGGTTGAAGCAGCTGGCCTGGGCCGCCGAGCACGCGAAGAAGCTCGACCGTGCCGGCATCCGCGATGCCCTGCGCGATGGTGAGAAGATCCCCTCGATCATCTACGGGCCGTTCTCCTACGCGGAGGATCGTCGCGTTGCGGCACCGCCGTTCTCCTGGCTGACCGTCACGGATGGGGAGTTCACGCTCGTCGCGGAGTAGGCACCGGACACTCCGCTCGGCCCCCACTGCTCGAAGGAAGTCCTGTGCTCGATCTCTTCTTGGCCGGCCTCATCAACGGCAACGCCTATGCGCTGGTCGCGCTCGGACTGTCGTTGGTGATCGGCGTGGCGAACGTCGTCAACTTCGCGCACGGTTCGCTGTTCGCCATCGGAGCGATGGTGGGCTGGTTCGTCACCTCCGCACTCGGATTGCCATTGTGGCTGGGGGCGCTCGCCGCGGTCCTCGTCACGGCGGCGATCGGATATCTCATCAATCTCGTCGCGGTGCGCCCCTTCGCCGGCAGAGCGCCCATCGCGGCCGTGCTGTCGACCATCGCCGTGATGATCGTGCTCGACAACCTCACCCAGACCATCTTCGGCCCGCAGGTGCGGCCGTTCGAGACCGGTCTGCCCGAGGTGTCGTTCACCGTCGCGGGCGTCTCGTTCGGCATCATCGATCTCGTCATCCTCGGAACGACGCTCACCCTGATGGTCGTGCTCGCGCTCGGCCTGCGGTACACGAAGGTCGGTCGCGCGGTGCGCGCCACCGCGCAGGACAGGGAGGCCGCGGCGCAGATGGGTGTGCCGGTTGCGCGGGTGCAGTCCCTCGCCTTCATGGTCGCCTCGGGCCTCGGGGGACTCGCCGGCGTGCTGGTCGCCGCGTACTTCACCACGATCGCGCCGACGCAGGGGTTCCAGGCCGGACTCGCCGGAATCGCCGCGGCGACGCTGGGCGGGCTCGGATCGCTCGTCGGAGCCGTCGTCGGCGGGCTGCTGCTGGGCGTGCTGGAGTCGTTCGGCGTCGGCATGTGGGGCGACCCCGCGCGCTCGCTGATCACCTTCGGCGTGCTGCTGCTCGTGCTGTGGATCCGTCCGCAGGGTCTGTTCGGTGCGCGCACCGTCGCCCGCGAGCCGCTCACCGGCACGTTCTTCGCGCAGGCGAAGCCGCTGGCGATGCGCCGCTGGCAGGTCGCGGTGCTCATCGTGCTGTCGGTGATCCCCGCCATTCCCGGGCTGCTCGATGGCTACGCCTCGCAGGTCGGCGTGCAGGTGCTCGCGTTCGCCATGATCGCCCTGTCGATGACCGTGATCGGTGGTGCGGCCGGCCAGCTCTCGCTCGGGCAGGCGGGCCCGGTCGCGCTCGGCGCGTACTGCGCGGCCCTGCTGACCAAGAACCTGGGCTGGTCGTTCCTGCCGTCCGCGCTCGTCGCCGGTCTGTTCGCGGCGGTGCTGGTCACGCTGCTCGCGGCGCCGTCGTGGCGTCTCTCCGGCCACTACCCGGCCATCGCGACGCTGGCGACCGGCGCTGCCATCTCCGCGTTGATCCTCGTCGCCGCCCCCATCACCGGCGGCGGCAGCGGGTTCTCGCTGATCCCGCTCCCGGACGTGTTCGGCATCCCGCTCAGCAGCCCGACGGAGCTGTACGCGCTGGGACTGGGGATGCTGCTCCTGCTGGTTCTGCTCGTGCACCGGCTGGACCGGTCTCACCTCGGCCGGTACTGGCGTGCGACACGGGATGACGAGGTCGCCGCCCGCTCGGCCGGCATCGCGACACCGCAGTACACCTCGCTCGCCTTCGGGATCGGCGGATTCATCGCGGGCGTCGCGGGCGCGTTCTGGTCGGCCGAATTCGGCTTCCTCGACCCCAAGATCTTCAGCCCGAACCTCTCCTTCCAGATCGTGATCATCGCCGTGCTCGGCAGCATGCTCCGCCCGTTCGGGGCGATCCTCGGCGCGGTGATCATGGTGGGCGGACTCGAACTCTTCCGTGCGGCCTCCGAGACCCGACTGCTCGTCTACGGCATCGTCCTGCTCCTGCTCGTCCGCTTCCGGCCACAGGGGCTCTGGACCCACCCGCTGCCGTTCGCGGCGCTGTGGCGCCGCCTGCGAGGTGCCCCGGACCGATCCGAGCACCAGGATCCGCCGACGGGCGAGATCCCCGTGCTCGCGGGCACACTCGCCCCCGCGACGAAGGAGCTGCGCTCATGACGCGCGTGCTCGAGGTCCGGGGACTCACCCGTTCCTTCGGCGCCGTGCGCGCCGTTGGCGGCACCGACTTCCACGTCGACGAGGGCGAAGTGGTCAGCATCATCGGACCGAACGGTTCGGGCAAGACCACCACCATCAACCTCCTCACCGGCGAGCTCCGCCCCGATGGCGGCACCGTCCGCTACCGCGGCGACGACGTCACCGGGCGCAGCGCCGACGTGGTGGCGCGTCGTGGCATCCGGCGCACGTTCCAGAACGGTCGGGTGTTCGCGAATGCCACGGTCGCGGAGAACGTGCTCGTCGGTCAGGTGCCCCTGGTCCGCGCCGCATCGCCCCTGCCCGGGCTGCGCGGCATCCCCGTGCTGCGCTGGGTCGCGCTCGTCGCCGAGGCCCTGGCCGCAGTCGTGGGCAGCCCCGCGCTGCGCCGGGAGCAGGCGGCCATGGAGGAACGGGTCGGAGCCCAGCTCGCCCGTTTCGCATCCCGCCTCGGACCGCGCCGGGACCACGCCGCCTGGACCCTGTCGTATGCGAACCGGCGACGCACGGAGATCGCGCGGGCGCTCGCCTCCGAGCCGGGGCTGCTGCTCCTGGACGAGCCGACCGCCGGGATGAACACCGCTGAGACCGCCGAGGTCATGCACCAGCTCCTGGAGCTGAAGGCCCAGGGTCAGACGATGATCCTCGTCGAGCACAAGCTCGACCTCGTCATGACCGTCTCGGACCGCGTGGTCGTCATGGACGGCGGCGTGATCATCGCCGACGGAACGCCGGCCGAGGTGCAGAACGACGAGCGCGTGATCGCGGCGTACCTCGGCAGCCGCCGCGGGCGGACTGCCGCCGATCGCGCCGCGGATGCGGGGGAGGAGACCTCATGACCGAGCCGCTGCTGGACGTGCGCGGTGTGGACGTGCACTACGGCGAGTTCAAGGCGCTGCAGAACGTGAGCTATTCGATCGGGCAGGGCGAGATCGTCTCGCTGCTCGGCGGGAACGCGTGCGGCAAGTCGACGACCATGAAGACGATCCTGCGCCTGGTGAAACCGACGGCCGGAGAGATCGTGTTCGACGGGCGCAGCATCCTGAACGACTCCACGGCCGACGTCATCCGAGGCGGCATCGCGAGTGTTCCCGAGGCGCGGCGGGTGTTCCCCGAGATGACAGTGGAGGACAACCTCCTCGTCGGCGCGTACACGCGACGCGGCTCGACCCGCGCGCTTCGCGAGGATCTGGACGCGCAGTTCCAACTGTTCCCCCGTCTCGCCGAGCGTCGGCGTCAGGCCGCGGGGACGCTGTCTGGCGGGGAGCAGCAGATGCTCGCCTTCGCCCGCGCACTGATGTCGCACCCGAAGCTCATCTGCATGGATGAGCCGACCATGGGGCTCGCGCCCATCATCGTCGACCAGGTGCTGGACGCCATCCAGCGCATGAACCGGGAGCTCGGCATCGCGGTGTTCATGGTCGAGCAGGCCGCCGAGCTCGCACTGTCGATCGCGCACCGCGGGTATGTGCTCGTCAACGGCGAGGTGCGGATGCAGGGCACCGCCCCCGAACTGCTCGCCGATCCCCGCATCCGCGAGGCCTACCTGGGCGTCTCTGCCGCCTGATCCCCCATTCCGACCCCTCAGACAGGAGCATCCGGATGCCCACCACCGACGTCATCGACACGCTCGTCGGCATCGAGCCCGGCGACCGCCTCGACCAGCTTCGGGCGCGCCGCCCTGAAGCGCGTCAGCACGCCCAGGGCAGCTACGACGCGCTGTTCCGTCCCGCGGATGACTCCGATGTCTCCCTGGTCGAGCGCGCCGTGGTCGCCGCGTTCGTCGCGCGTGTGCACGGCGAGTCCGTTGTGAGCGACTTCTACGACGCCGAGCTGGATCGTCAGGCGGCGGATGCCGAGACCACCGCTGTCGTCGCGGCGGAAGGCGCACGCGCGGCCACGCCGGGGCCGTACGGCGCCTTCCACGGCGACATCACGGAGGAGAGCACGACGGGGCCGGAGTACGTCGCCGATGCCGCGGTGAAGGACCAGCTGGGTGAGCGACTCACCGCGGCGCTCGAGCACGCGCATCTGCTCGTCTTCCGCCCCCGCGACTCCGCCCGAGACCACCTCGGGCGCCTGCTCGCGGCGGGCTGGTCGACCACCGGGATCGTCACCCTGTCGCAGCTGGTGTCGTTCCTCACTTTCCAGATCCGGGTGGTGCACGGTCTGCGCATGCTGAACGCCGGGCTCGCCGCCGAGGAAGGAACCGGACGATGACCGAGGAACTCGCCCCGCAGCCCGAGGTGACGGCACCGCCCCGCTTCACGCAGCAGCAGCTCGACTGGCTGCCCTGGCTGCAGCCGCTCCCTGAGGACGATTTCACGGAGCATCACTACGAGGCGCTGGTGCAGCGGTCACGGGTGAAGAACCCCTACTTCCGGCTGCTGGCGCGCGACCCCGACATTCTGAGAGAGCGCACGAAGACCGACCTCGACATCTTCTACAACACAGACGCCGGACTGCCGCGCGCCGACCGCGAGATCGCGGCCACTGCCGCCTCGCGCGTGAACGGCTGCGTTTACTGCGCCTCGGTGCACTCCGGGTTCGCCTCGCACCACTCCAAGCGCTCCGACGACGTGCAGCGTCTGCTCGACGAGGGCGTCTCGGCGCGGATCGACCCGCGCTGGGATGCGGTCGTGGATGCGGCCGCGGCACTGACCGCTACGCCCCCGCGTTTCGGCGCCGCGGAGCTGTCCGCGCTCGTCGATGCGGGACTGGACGAGCTCGAGGTGCTCGACGCCATCATGGCCGGGTCGTTCTTCAACTGGGCGAATCGGCTGATGCTGTCGCTCGGCGAGCCTTCACTCTGATCGGCGCTCTCCCGACGACGTCGGCGGTTCGCGGGGCGTGCCAGGATGGACGGATGCCGCTCATCGCGCTCACCGGAGGCATCGCCTCCGGCAAATCGACCATCGCCGCAGCACTCGCCGAGCACGGTGCGGTCATCGTCGACGCGGACCGGATCGTCCGTGACGTGCAGAGCCCGGGGACGCAGGTGCTCGCCCGCATCGCCGAGGAGTTCGGCGACGATGTCATCGGGGCAGAGGGAGAACTGAACCGCGCCGCACTGGGGGCGCGGGTCTTCGGCGATCGCGACGCGCTGAGCAGACTCAACGCGATCGTGCATCCCGCGGTGCGTGCGGAGTCCACACGGCGTTTCGCCGCCGCCTTCGCCGAGGATGCGGATGCCGTGGTCGTCTACGACGTCCCACTGCTCGTCGAGGCGCGAGTCGATGATCCGTGGGAGCTGATCGTCGTGGCCGACGCCCCCGCCGAACTGCGTGAGCGTCGTCTCATCGAACTGCGCGGGATGTCGGCCGACGAGGCGAGATCCCGCCTGGCCTCGCAGGTGTCGGATGCTGCGCGCCGTGCCATCGCCGACGTCGTGATCGACACCTCGGGCACACTGGCGCACACGCGGGCGCAAGTGGACGCCCTGTGGGAGCGGATCCGGCCCTGACGGCCGTCCGGCCGGACGTCAGCTGAGAGCGGCGTCGCGTCTGCGGGCGTGTCGCCGTCGCGCGAGAGCGACCGCGGTGACGATCAAGCCGATCAGCAGCACGAGGGCCAGGATCGGCACGACGAGCGCGGCAACGGCGAGCAGGAACGAGGCGCCGTCCTCCGCAGTGCTGAGGACGGGTGCGGCGAGTCCGCCGGTGACCGTGTTCGCCCCGATCCGACCGAGCGCCTTCACGACGTGCACCGCCAGGGCGATGCCGACCCCGACCACGATGGGCACCCAGGCGTTGTCGGTGAAGAACGACGTGGGATCGTCGACCGTGATCGTCTGCGCCGAGGCGCCGGCGCCGAATACGATTCCGCCCGAGGCCGGGCGCAGCACGGTCTGCACGATGTCGTTGATCGAGTCCAGCGCCGGGAACTTGTCTGCGATGATCTCGAGCACGAGCAGAACGCCGACGATCCAGAGCGCTACATCGCTGGAGAGCCAGGACCATCCGCCCGGCAGCTGCATCGCCGGGATGAACCGGTCAGCGAGACCGAGCAGGAACAACGGCATCCAGGCGTTGAGGCCGGCGGATGCGGCCAGGCTCGATCCGATCAGGAACTCGATCACGGCTCCACTCTAAAGCGGCGATGGTGAGCACATCGGCTGCGCGGCCCCCGATGTCGGAGGGCACTCGTAGGCTTGAGGGATGCAACCCACGCGCAGCGTCCGTCCGTTCGAGGTGGTCAGCGAGTACGAGCCGGCCGGTGATCAGCCCAAGGCGATCGCGGAACTGGCCGCACGCATCAACGCGGGCGAGACCGACGTCGTGCTGCTCGGCGCGACGGGAACCGGAAAGTCGGCGACGACGGCCTGGCTCATCGAGCAGGTGCAGCGCCCGACCCTGGTGCTCGCCCACAACAAGACCCTCGCGGCCCAGCTGGCGAACGAGTTCCGTGAGCTCATGCCGAACAACGCGGTGGAGTACTTCGTCTCGTACTACGACTACTACCAGCCCGAGGCGTACGTCCCGCAGACGGACACCTTCATCGAGAAGGACTCCTCGGTCAACGCCGAGGTCGAGCGGCTGCGTCACTCCACGACCAACTCGCTGCTCAGCCGTCGGGACGTCGTCGTCGTATCGACCGTTTCCTGCATCTACGGCCTCGGCGCCCCCGAGGAGTACCTGCGTGCGATGGTGGCTCTGCAGGTGGGGGAGCGCTACGACCGCGATGCGCTGATCAGGCAGTTCATCGCCATGCAGTACAACCGCAACGACGTCGACTTCTCCCGTGGCAACTTCCGCGTGCGGGGAGACACGATCGAGATCATCCCGGTGTACGAGGAGCATGCGATCCGCATCGAGCTCTTCGGCGACGAGATCGAAGCGCTGTACTCCCTGCATCCGCTCACCGGGGAGATCATCGAGAAGCTCGACGCGGTGCCGATCTTCCCCGCGTCGCACTACGTCGCCGGCACCGATGTCATCCAGCGTTCGATCGGCACGATCGAGGCCGAGCTGGAGCAGCGTCTCGCCGAGTTGGAGCGTCAGGGCAAGCTGCTCGAGGCGCAGCGTCTGCGCATGCGCACGACGTTCGACCTCGAGATGCTCCAGCAGCTCGGATTCTGCTCCGGCATCGAGAACTACTCCCGGCACATGGACGGCCGGCAGGCGGGGGAGCCGCCGCACACGCTGCTGGACTTCTTCCCCGACGACTTCCTGATGGTGATCGACGAGTCGCACGTGACCGTGCCGCAGATCGGTGCGATGTACGAGGGCGACGCATCACGCAAGCGCACACTGGTCGAGCACGGCTTCCGTCTGCCCAGCGCGCTCGACAACCGGCCGCTGCGCTGGGACGAGTTCAAGAACCGCATCGGCCAGACCGTGTATCTCTCGGCCACCCCGGGCAAGTACGAGATGGGCATCGCCGACGGCGTGGTCGAGCAGATCATCCGGCCCACCGGTCTCGTGGATCCGCAGATCGTCGTCAAGCCCTCCAAGGGGCAGATCGATGACCTGCTCGAGGAGATCCGCATCCGGGCCGCACGCGACGAGCGGGTGCTCGTGACCACGCTCACCAAGAAGATGGCCGAGGAGCTCACGGACTTCCTCGGCGAGCACGGCGTGCGTGTGCGCTACCTGCACTCCGACGTGGACACGCTGCGGCGCGTGGAGCTGCTCACCGAGCTTCGGGCAGGCGTGTACGACGTGCTGGTCGGCATCAACCTGCTGCGTGAGGGTCTCGATCTTCCCGAGGTCTCGCTGGTGGCGATCCTGGATGCCGACAAGGAGGGCTTCCTGCGATCTGGCACCTCGTTGATCCAGACGATCGGCCGCGCGGCGCGAAACGTGTCCGGCGAGGTGCACATGTACGCCGACAACATGACGGACTCGATGGCGAAGGCGATCGACGAGACGGATCGGCGCCGCGAGAAGCAGATCGCCTACAACGCCGAGCACGGGATCGATCCGCAGCCGCTGCGCAAGCGCATCGCCGACATCACCGAGGTGCTCGCGCGTGAGGCGGCCGACACCGCCGACATGAGGGCGGGGCGGAACAAGTCGGGTCGTGGCAAGTCGCCCACGCCGAACCTCCGCCGCACCGGGATCGCCGCAGAAGGCGCCATGCAGTTGGAGGAGACGATCGGCGATCTGTCGGATCAGATGCTCGCTGCCGCCGCCGAGCTCAAGTTCGAGCTCGCCGCGCGGCTGCGCGACGAGGTGCAGGACCTCAAGAAGGAGCTGCGGGCCATGGAGAGGGCAGGGCACGCCTGACCCGAGGTCGCACCGCGCCTCACGGGCACTGCATGAGCGGCTTCGGGCCTTGACGGTCGAAGGTGTGCTGATTCATCGGCTTGCCGCAGAGCGGGCATGCCCGCTCTGCGCGCTCATCGGCGCTGGGTGGGAGTGTGCTCTCGTAGGGCCCGACCGAGGCCGGGCCCGCGAAGCTGATCAGCCACGAGTTGAACCAGGCGTACAGGCCGCCCGCCTGGCGGATGCGGGCGCGCAGCGGGGGCTTCTCGGGCATGTTCGGCATGATGATTAGTGTACTAACTATTCGGGTATGCCTATGATTGACGCGTGTCGACCGATGACGAGCTCCTGCTGCTGGAGAACCAGCTGTGCTTCTCCATGGTCACGGCCGCGCGCAATGTCGTCTCGATCTATCGGCCGATCCTCGCACCACTGGGTCTGACCCACCCGCAGTACCTGGTGATGCTCGCCCTGTGGGAGCGGTCACCGCGCGCGCTGCACGATCTGGCGCACGATCTCGCCCTCGAGCCTGCCAGCGCCTCTCCACTCGTCAAGCGACTGGAGCGCGATGGGCTGCTCGAGCGCACCCGCAGCGTTGAGGATGAGCGTCGGTTGGAGATCGGCCTCACCGAGAAGGGACGCGCGCTGAGGGCCCGCGCGGTCGACGTGCCGCGGGCCGTCATGACCAGCATCGGCATAGACGTTCCGACGCTGTCCGCACTGCGCGAGGCTCTCAAGCCGTTCTCCGGCACGGCCCCCATCCAGAGCTGACCGGGCCACGCGGTCGCGCCCACGGGGCGCACCCGCCGTGAGCACCTAGGGTGGATTCCATGACCGTGGACGCCGACGACGACATGCGGGAGTCGGCCACCGGCCCGGCGGGCGCGCGGTCGTGGCTGCTGAGCGGCATCGTACTGCTCCTGTTCGTCGTGGCGATCCTCGCGGCATCCGTCGCAGGCCGGCCCGAGCTCGAGATCGCACGCCAGGAGCCCCGTCCGCTGCCGGTGCCCGATGCGCAGGCGACTCCCACCGGCACCCCGGCTCCTCCGCCCGCTCCGGGATCGGACAGCACGTTGCTGATCATCGGCATCGTGCTCGCGCTGATCATCGTGACCATGCTGGTGGTCCTGCTGATCTGGGGGATCCGCCTGCTTCTCACTGCGTGGCGGAACCGTCCGCTGCGCAGACAGCAGGGTGCCGAGGTCGACGCCGAGGTTCAGGGTGCGGACGTCCCGGGTGAGACCGAACCCGACGCCCCCGTCGTTCGGCGGGGGATCGCGGCTGCGCGGACGGCAGTGGATGCTCACGCCGATCCGACCGATGCGATCGTCGCCGCCTGGCTGGGGCTGGAGGAGACCGCCGCCGACTCCGGAATCGGCCGCGCGCTCAGCGAGACGCAGGTGGAGTTCACTCTGCGGATGCTGCTGCGCAGACCCGGGATCGAAGAGCCCGCCGGCGACCTGCTGCGCCTTTACGAGAGCGTGCGGTTCGGCGGGCGCATCGCGACCGAGACGGAGCGAACGGCGGCCGCGCGGGCACTGATGCTGATCGAGGCGGGGTGGCGATGAGGATTCTGCGCAGCCTGGCGCCGCCGCTCGGCGTCGGCGTCGTGGTGGGTATCGCGCTCACGGTGCTGGGCCTGCAGATCGAGTTCGCGTGGGCCTGGGCCGTGCTGGGGGCGGCGATCACGATAGCCGTCCGGATGCTGATGCCCGAGGATCCGCGCGCCGATGCGCCGAGTCCCGTCGCAGCCCCCGACTACGTCGGTTCGGATGTGTCGCGGCTGGCCTGGGCCATCAACATCCGCACCGACACGGTCAATGAGGCGGTCACGCGGCGCGTGCGCGCCACTCTGCGTCGACGACTGCTGCGCCTCGGCGTCGACGTCGACGACGAGCAGCAGGCGGATGCCGTGGATCGGCTGCTCGGAGCCGGCCTCTGGGCGCGGCTGACCGATCGACGTACGAAGATCGGCGAGCTCCGCGACGCGATCGCCGCCGCCGAGCGTCTGGCTGCCACTCAGACACAGGAATCGACGAGGGAGAGCATGTGAACATCCAGGAGATCGCAGAGACCGGTCACCGCATCCGCGCCGCCGTGGCGACGGCGGTCGTGGGCATGGACGATCCTCTCGAGATCGCCCTCGCCACGATCCTCGCCGGCGGCCATGTGCTGTTCGAGGACGTGCCGGGGCTCGGCAAGACCCTGGCAGCGCGCAGTCTGGCATCCGCTCTTGGCCTGTCGTTCCGGCGCCTGCAGTGCACCCCGGACATGCTCCCCGGCGACGTGACCGGATCATACGTCTACGCGCCGGACACCGGTGAGTTCGTCTTCCGTCCTGGGCCGATCTTCACCGGGCTGCTGCTGGCGGACGAGATCAACCGCACGACGCCCAAGACCCAGTCGGCCATGCTCGAGGCCATGGCGGAGCGGCAGGTGACCGTCGAGGGCAACAGCTTCTCCCTGACACCGCCGTTCCATGTGATCGCGACTGCGAACCCGATCGAGTACGAAGGCACCTACTCGTTGCCCGAGGCGCAGCTGGACCGCTTCATGGTGCGCCTGTCGGTCGGGTATCCGGACCCGGAGGGCGAGACCGAGATCCTGCTCGCCCGGGCACGCCGACAGCATGAGGCGACGCACGTCGATGCCGTCCTGGGGCAGGGAGAGCTCGTCGAGCTGCAGAAGGCCGTGGAGCGCATCCACGTCGACCCCGATGTGGCCGCCTACTGCGTGGCGCTGAGTGCGGCTACCCGCAGCGCCCAGCACATCGCCGTGGGCGCCTCACCCCGCGGATCCCAGTCGCTGATGCTGCTGGGACGGGCTCTGGCGGCGCTGAACGGGCGCGAGTACGTGCGCCCCGACGACATCAAGCGGGTCGCGGTTCCGGTGCTCGCGCATCGGCTCACACTGACTCCGCAGGCCTGGGCGCAGGGAATCGAGCCCGCCGCACTCGTGTCGAATCTGATCCAGACGGTCGCCGTGCCGCCGAGCGTCGCGGCGATGCGCGGCTGACGCATGCGCATCTCAGTCATGGGGCGGTCGGCGTCCGGCCGGCGACCGAGTCCGTCGGTCCACCTCGCGATCGTCGGCGCGCTGGGTGCGCTGATCGCGGGCATGCTGCTCACCCGCCCCGAGCTGATCGCCGTCGGGCTGCCGTTGGCACTGTGGAGCGTCCATGCTCTCGCGTCGCCGGGCCGAGAGGCGGTCGATGCGGACATCGAACGGGTGGACGATGCGGCTGAAGGCCGCCTGCACGATGACATCGTGATCCGCTCGGACTCCGAGCTCGTGGAGGTCGCAGTGACCCAGGCGGAGCGCACTCGGCGCCGCGTCTTCGTGGCAGGGACCGCCCGGCTGCGCTCACGCGTTCGCCCCCTGCATTCCGGACCGATCACGAGCGTGGAGGTCGCGGTGCGCGGGCTGGATGCGGATGCCGGTTCGCTCAGCGCCCCGCAGCCGCCCATCGCCGCCGCCCGCACCGTCCAGCCGGTGATGCGCCGCCTGCCGCGGATGCCGCTCGCGCCGCGCCTGACCGGACTGCACGGTGCGCACGAGGGCAGCCGGCCCGGACAGGGCGGCGACTTCCGCGGCATTCACCCGTTCGTACCGGGAGACGAGCTCCGGCGCGTCGACTGGAAGGCCACGGCGCGCGCGGCGCGTCGCCCCGGGGAGCTGCTGGTGCGGCGCACGAACTCGCTGAGCGACGCCTCGGCGGTCATCGTGATGGACACCGCCGACGATCTGGGTGCGGTCGTCGCCACCTGGGGACGCTCGGACACCACCCGCAGCGGTGTCACCTCTCTCGACCACGCGCGCAGCGCGGCTCGCTCCCTCGCGGCGGCGACGATCGAGCAGGGCGATCGTGTGGCGTTCCACACGCTCGCGCTCGGCGGAAGGTCGGTGCGCAGCGGCGGGGGACGGCGCCATCTCGCGCGCGTCGTCGCGGAGATCTCCGCGACCGGGCGTGCCGGCGACGATGCGCGTCTCCGCCGCACACCGCCCGTGCCGCACGGCTCGATCATCTACGTGCTCTCGACCCTCTTCGACGGCGCGGCGGCCGAGATCGCGATGCGATGGCGCGCGAGCGGACACCGGGTGGTCGCGGTCGACACGCTTCCCGACCTGGATCGAAACAGGCTGACACCGGAGCGCGCACTGGCGCTGGACGTGCTGCTCGCCGAACGGCAGGACATGCTGCATCAGCTGCGCGAGGCCGCAGTGGAGACCGTGCGCTGGTCCTCGGAGATCGACGATGCGCTGACCGCGCTGACCCGGGCCGGGAGCATGATCGCGCCGAGCGGAGCGCGGCGATGATGCGCGAGGAACGGCTCGCGATCGGTGCCGCGGTGCCCGGCGCACTCCTGGCCGTGGCGGCCGCCGTGATCGCCGGCGCGGCCGCCGCGCTGATCGGGATGCCGACGCTGTGGGTCTGCGTGTCGGCGGCCGCGGCACTCCTCGGCGGGATCGTCCGCGCGATCGGCGGCGCGTGGATCGCCGCGGCTCTGCTGATGATCGGACTGGTGGCGGGGGACTCCTCGCCTTGGCGCACCGCGACCGTGATCGCCGCCGTGCACCTGCTGCAGGTACTCGGTTCGCTGACACTGGTCATCCCGCTGCGGGCCCGGATCGCCGTGCGCGCGCTCTCACCCACCGCAGTGCGCTTCGTGCGGGTGCAGCTGCTCTGCCAGGGGGTCGGCCTGCTCGCATCACTGCTGCCGACGCGGTCGGGGCTTCCCCTCGCGGCGATCGCGGGGGCCATGGCCGTACTGGTGTTCACCATCGTCATGGTGCGCATGCTGCGGGTGCGACGTCAGCGCGCCTTCTCGAAGGCTGATAGCGCTCTCGGCGCCAGTGTCGGTGGCCACTCATAGACTTGACCGGTGCCAATCGTTCCCGTCGCCTCCTCCGGAAAACTCAGTGTCCGCGGTGCCCGCGTGCACAATCTCAAGAACGTCGACATCGACATCCCCCGCGACTCGCTCGTCGTCTTCACAGGACTGTCGGGATCCGGCAAGTCGAGCCTCGCGTTCGACACGATCTTCGCCGAGGGGCAGCGTCGTTACGTCGAATCCCTGAGCGCGTACGCGCGTCAGTTCCTCGGCCAGGTCGATCGACCCGACGTCGACTTCATCGAGGGGCTGAGCCCCGCGGTCTCGATCGACCAGAAGTCGACCAACCGCAATCCGCGCTCGACCGTGGGCACGATCACCGAGATCCATGACTACATGCGTCTGCTGTGGGCGCGCATCGGCATCCCGCACTGCCCCGAGTGCGGTGAGCGCATCCAGCGTCAGACCGTCCAGCAGATCGCCGACCAGCTCATAGAGCTGCCCGAGCGCACCCGCTATCAGATCGTCGCGCCGATCGTCACCCAGAAGAAGGGCGAGTTCGCCGACCTGTTCAAGGAGCTCGGCGCGAAGGGATACTCCCGTGCGATCGTCGATGGAGACCTGATCCAGCTGGCCGAGCCGCCGAAGCTGAAGAAGAGCTACAAGCACGACATCGCGGTCGTGGTCGACCGCCTGGTGGCATCCGACGACATCCTGGGCCGTGTCACCGACTCCGTCGAGACCGCACTGGGTCTGGCCGGCGGCATCATGCAGGTGAACTTCGTCGACGCGTCCGGTGAGGACGCCTGGCAGTCGTTCTCCGAGAAGCTGGCCTGCCCCAACGGACACCCGATCGCCCTCACCGAGATCGAACCGCGCACCTTCTCGTTCAACGCGCCGTTCGGGGCGTGCCCCGCCTGCGCCGGCCTCGGCACCCGCATGTCGGTCGACTCCGATCTGCTGCTCGGCGACGAGGAGCTGTCGATCCGCGAAGGCGCGATCCTGCCGTGGACCACGCAGGGCAAGGGACTGTTCCAGTACTACGAGCGACTGCTCGAGGGACTGGCACGCGACCTGGACTTCTCCCTCGACACGCCGTGGAAGAAGCTGCACTCCGACGTGCGGGAAGCGGTGCTGCGCGGCGACAACTACAAGGTCAGCGTCAAGTGGAAGAACCGCTACGGGCGGGAGATGCGGTACACCTCCGGCTTCGAGGGCGTCGTGCCGTACATCGAGCGGCAGTACCTGCAGGCGGAGTCCGATACGCAGCGCAGCCGTTGGGGCGAGTACCTGCGCGAAGTGCCCTGCCCGGTCTGCGACGGCGCGCGGCTGAAGCCCGAGGTGCTCGCGGTGAAGGTCCACGGCCACTCCATCGCCGAGGTCTCGACCCTGAGCCTGGCGGACGCCAGTACGTTCATGCACACCCTCGAGCTCACCGACCGCGAGGCGAAGATCGCCGCGCAGGTGCTGCGCGAGATCCGGTTGCGCTTGGAGTTCCTGCTGCAGGTGGGCCTGTCCTACCTGAACCTCGGCCGCTCGGCGGGATCGCTCTCCGGCGGGGAGGCGCAGCGCATCCGACTGGCGACCCAGATCGGCTCGGGGCTGACCGGCGTGCTGTACGTGCTGGATGAGCCCTCGATCGGTCTGCATCAGCGCGACAACCGTCGTCTGATCGATACCCTGGTGCGACTGCGCGACCTCGGCAACACCCTGATCGTCGTCGAGCACGACGAGGAGACCATCGAGGCGGCCGACTGGGTCGTCGACATCGGACCCGGTGCCGGCGTCAACGGCGGTGCGGTGGTGCACTCCGGTCCGTACTCGGCCCTGCTCGGCGAGACCGAATCGATGACCGGCGACTACCTGGCCGGCCGACGCGAGATCGCCACGCCGAAGAAGCGCCGCAGGATCGACAGGAAGCGGATGCTGAGCGTCGTCGGCGCGCGCGCCAACAACCTGCAGAACGTCACGGCCGACTTCCCGCTGGGCGTGCTCACCGCAGTGACCGGGGTGAGCGGCTCCGGCAAGTCGTCGCTCGTGAACGACATCCTGTACCAGGTCCTCGCCGGCAAGCTCAACGGAGCGCGCAACGTCCCCGGCAAGCACACCAGGGTCACCGGGCTCGACAACCTCGACAAAGTTGTGCACGTCGATCAGGCGCCCATCGGGCGCACACCTCGGTCGAATCCGGCCACGTACACGGGCGTCTTCGACCGCATCCGCACTCTGTTCAGCGAGACCCCCGAGGCGAAGGTGCGCGGCTACCTTCCCGGTCGGTTCAGCTTCAACGTCAAGGGTGGGCGCTGCGACGCCTGCTCGGGCGACGGCACGATCAAGATCGAGATGAACTTCCTGCCCGACGTATACGTCGACTGCGAGGTCTGCCACGGCAAGCGGTACAACCGCGACACCCTGAGCGTGCACTACAAGGGCAAGAACATCGCCGAGGTGCTCGAGATGCCGATCGCCGAGGCGGCGGAGTTCTTCGAGCCGATCCAGGCGATCCACCGCTACATGAAGACCCTCGTCGACGTCGGCCTCGGTTATGTCCGGCTCGGCCAGGCGGCCACCACGCTCTCCGGAGGCGAGGCGCAGCGCGTCAAGCTCGCCACCGAGCTCCAGCGCCGCAGCAATGGCCGCAGCATCTACGTGCTCGACGAGCCGACCACGGGTCTGCACTTCGAGGACGTCCGAAAGCTCCTCGAGGTCCTGAACGGACTCGTGGACAAGGGCAACACGGTGATCGTCATCGAGCACAACCTCGACGTGATCAAGTCGGCGGACTGGGTGATCGACCTCGGCCCCGAGGGCGGCTCGGGCGGCGGGCAGATCCTGGCGACGGGAACCCCGGAGCACATCGCCGCGGTCGAGGAGAGCCACACCGGTCGCTTCCTCGCCGAGGTGCTGGGCACGTCGACGGCCGGTCGGAACCGCAAGGCGGGCTGATGGCCGACGTCCTGCCGTACAAGCCGCGCGCGGGCGAGATCCCCACCGACCCGGGTGTGTACCGCTTCCGGGATGCCGAGGGGCGCGTGCTCTACGTGGGCAAGGCGAAGAACCTGCGCCAGCGGCTGTCGAACTACTTCGCACCGCTGCGCACGCTGCACGAGCGCACCCGGCGGATGGTCACCACCGCGGCATCCGTGGAGTGGACGGTGGTCGCGACCGACGTCGACTCCCTGCAGCTGGAGTACATGTGGATCAAGGAGTTCGATCCGCCCTTCAACGTGCGCTACAAGGACGACAAGTCCTACCCGTTCATGGCGATCACGCTCGCCGACGAAGCGCCCCGGGTGATCGTCACGCGCAACCGGAAGATCCCCGGTGCACGCTACTTCGGGCCGTACCCCAAGGTGTGGGCCGTGCACGACACCATCGACCTGATGATCAAGGCGTTCCCGATCCGCACCTGCAGCGACGCCAGCTACCGGCGCGCCATGCAGACCGGGAGGCCGTGCTTCCCCGGTCAGATCGGCAAGTGCGGCGGGCCGTGCTCCATGACGGTCACGATCGCGGAGCACCGCGCCATGGTCGACGATTTCGTGGCCTTCATGGCGGGCGGCGACGAGCGGTTCACCCGCGACCTCACGAGGCGGATGCAGGCGGCATCCGCTGCCATGGACTACGAGGCCGCGGCGAAGTACCGCGACAAGCTCGCATCGATCGAGGCCGTGCTCGGCAAGAGCGCGCTGGTGCTGCCCGCCGACGAGGATGCTGATCTGTTCGGCATCGCCGAGGACGAGCTCTCCGCGGCCGTGCATCACTTCGTGATCCGCGGCGGTCGCGTGCGCGGCGTGCGCTCGCTGGCGATCGACAAGGAGCTCGACATCGCGGGCGGCGAGCTCATCGACCAGGTGCTTCAGCGCGTCTACGGCGACTCCAACGACATTCCGCGTCGCGTTCTCGTCCCGGTGCTTCCTGACGACGCCGCCGAGCTCGAGCTCTGGCTGCGCGACCGACGCGGACGCAGGGTCGAGATCGCCGTTGCTCAGCGTGGTCAGCGCGCCGAGTTGATGCGCACGGCGACCCTGAACGCCCAGCAGGCGCTGCTGCGGCACAAGACCCGCCGCACCAGCGACTACGTGGCGCGCACGCAGGCGCTCACCGATCTGCAGGAGGCGCTGGGCATGTCCGAGGCGCCGCTGCGCATCGAGTGCTTCGACATCTCGCATCTGGGCGGGACGAACGTCGTGGCCTCGATGGTCGTCTTCGAGGACGGCCTGCCGCGCAAGGACCAGTACCGCTCGTTCAACATCGCCGAGACCACCGACGACACCGATTCGATGTATCAGGTGCTCATGCGGCGGCTCGCCCGCGTCGATGCCGCGCCAGAGGACGACGCCGAGGAGGCGGCCGGCGGCCGGCGCAAGCCGCGCTTCGCCTACAAGCCGCAGCTGCTGGTCGTGGACGGCGGCCAGCCGCAGGTGCAGGCGGCAGCGCGAGCGCTGCGCGACAGCGGGCGCACCGACATCGCCCTGTGCGGCATCGCGAAGAGGCTGGAGGAGATCTGGCTGCCGGACGATGACTTCCCGGTGATCCTGCCGCGCACCAGTGAGGCGCTCTATCTCGTGCAGCGGCTGCGAGACGAAGCGCACCGCTTCGCGATCACGCACCAGCGTCGCCGCAGACGACGCGACATCGGCAGCGTGCTGAGCGAGATCCCCGGCCTCGGCGATTCCCGGATCAAGGCGCTCCTGCGTCACTTCGGTTCGGTCACGGCGCTGCGCGCGGCGACGGTCGAGCAGATCTGCGAGGTCTCCGGCATCGGCCCGACGCTGGCCGCGACCATCCACGCGCACCTCGTGGGCGAGCGGCCCACCCCGACTGGATAGGCTGGAGACCGAGGAAGGGAGCCGACGATGGCGGCGGCAGAAGAGGGCGAGTTCCTGATCGTGACGGGAATGTCGGGCGCGGGGCGCACGACGGCCGCGAACGCACTCGAGGATCTCGGCTGGTACGTCGTCGACAATCTCCCTCCGCAGATCCTCCGTCCGCTCCTCGAACTCACCGACATGGGCGCCGGCAGCATGCCCAAGATCGCCGCCGTCGTCGACGTGCGCGGTCGCAGCCTGTTCGATGACTTCCCCGACGTCGCCAGGGCACTGCGTGCCCGAGGCGGAGTGAAGGTGCTGTTCCTGGACGCTTCGGACGATGTCCTGGTGCGCCGCTTCGAGGCCGTTCGCCGCCCGCATCCGCTGCAGGGGGACGGGACGCTGCTGGACGGCATCCGCACCGAGCGCGCGCGACTCGCACCCATCCGCGAGGCGGCCGATCTGCTCATCGACACGTCAGGGCTGAACATCCACCAGCTCGCGATGCAGGTCTCGGACATGTTCAGCGAGGAGGGCGCCGCGCGCCACCGACTCACCCTGCTCAGCTTCGGGTTCAAATACGGCTTGCCGACCGACGTCGACCACGTCGCCGACATGCGATTCCTGCCCAACCCGTACTGGAACGAAGAGCTGCGCGAGCACACGGGGCAGCAGGACGACGTGCGGGAGTACGTGCTCTCGCGTCCGGGGGCGGAGGAGTTCCTCGACGCCTATGTGCAGATGCTGCGGCCGGTGCTCGAAGGCTATCAGCGCGAGAACAAGAGCCACTCCACCGTCGCGATCGGCTGCACCGGCGGCAAGCACCGCTCGGTCGCCATGGCGGAGGAGATCGCCCGGCGTCTTGTGGACGCACCGGGCGTCGCTGTGAACGTGCGGCATCGAGACCTCGGTCGCGAATGAGCGTCGGCTGCGGCGGTGCAGATGCCCGCGGCCTTGTAGGCTGGTTCCTTGCGCCGCGATCCGGCGCGAGGATCGTGAAGGAGTCCCGTGGCACTAACCACCGACGTCAAGTCTGAGCTCGTCGGCATCCGCAACGCACCCCCGACGGTGCGTGTCGCCGAGGTGACGACCATTCTTCGTTTCGCGGGTGGGCTGCACTCCATCGCCGGTCGCGTGGCCGTCGAGGCCGAGGTGGATGCCGAGACCCTCGCGCGCCGCGTGAGCCGCGATCTCGCGGAGATCTACGGCGTTCGGCCGGAGATCGCCCAGGTGAAGTCCAGCACCGCGCAGAGCGGCGGCATCAACGACGGCGTCCGCTGGGCCGTGCGTGTGATCGGCGCGGGGGAGACCCTCGCGCGCCAGATCGGGCTGCTCGATGCCCGACGCCGTCCCGTGCGGGGCCTGCCCAACCGGCTCACCACAGGTTCGCCTGAGGAGCTCGCCGGCCTCTGGCGCGGTGCTTTCCTGGCAGCCGGCGCGCTCAGCGAGCCCGGCCGCTCGGCGGTGCTCGAGGTCTCCTGCCCGTCCGCGGAGGCGGCGATGGCACTGGTCGGCGCGGCTCACCGGCTCGGCGTGGCGGCGAAGGCGCGCGAGGTGCGCGGTCTTCCGCGCGTGGTGATCCGTGAGGGCGAGGCGATCCGCACCATCCTCACCGCCATGGGAGCCAGGCGCACTGCGGTCACCTGGGAAGAGATGCGTCAGCGTCGCGAGGTGCGCGCGGGCGTGAACCGCCTGGTCAACTTCGATGATGCCAATCTCCGTCGGTCCGCACAGGCGGCCGTGGCGGCCTGCGCGCGGGTCGAGCGCGCGCTCGAGATCCTCGGTGATGAGGTGCCGGAGCACCTGCGCACCGCAGGAAACCTGCGCCTGGCGCACCGCGACGCCAGCCTGGACGAGCTCGGTCACCACGCCGACCCGCCGATGACCAAGGACGCCGTCGCCGGTCGCATCCGTCGCCTTCTCGCGATGGCCGACAAGCGCGCCCAGCAGGAGGGCATCCCCGGAACGGATGCCGCGGTTCCCGCCGGCCTCGACGACTGATCCGCACAGTCCCTCACGACACCGCACCGCGCTGCCTCGAGCCTCGGGCGGCGTGGGTTCCCTTCCCGCAGGTCCCGTGGTGGACGAAGGCCCATCTCTCCGTCACGCCGGGAAGGTTCTCTCCCCGGGGCCTGTTGTCGTCAGTAGGATGTGAAAGGTCTGCTCCGCGTCGCATACGGCGCCGTGGAGAACGCAAGCGCCGCGGCGCGGCGCGGATTGGATGATATCGACATGGCGACATATACGCTCCCCGAGCTCCCCTACGATTTCGCGGCCCTCGAGCCCCACATCAGCGGCAAGATCATGGAGCTGCACCACGACAAGCACCACGCGGCCTACGTCGCCGGTGCGAACGCCGCACTGGACGCCCTCGCCGAGGCCCGCGACAGCGGAAACCTCGCGAACGTGAACAAGCTCGAGAAGGACCTGGCCTTCAACCTCGGCGGTCACGTCAACCACTCGATCTTCTGGACCAACCTGTCGCCCAACGGCGGCGGTCAGCCCGAGGGCGAGCTGAAGGCGGCCATCGACGAGTACTTCGGCTCGTTCGAGAAGTTCCAGGCGCACTTCACCGCTGCGGCGATGGGCATCCAGGGCTCCGGCTGGGCCGTCCTCAGCTGGGACCCGATCGGCTCGCGCCTGATCATCCAGCAGATGTTCGACCAGCACGCCAACACCGCCATGGGCACGGTTCCGCTGTTCCAGCTCGACATGTGGGAGCACGCCTTCTACCTGGACTACCTGAACGTCAAGGCCGATTACGTCAAGGCGGCGTGGAACATCGCCAACTGGGAGAACGTCGCACAGCGGTTTGAAACAGCGCGCGAGAAGACCACCGGTCTGCTGGTACTGTCGTAAAAGATGGGCGTCCTGATGGGCGTTTTGCCCATCAGGACGCCGTTGTCCGCGCAATCCGCGAATTTTACGCACTTCCTTGATTAAGAACCAGGAGACTTTCGTGTCTGTCAAGATCGGTATCAACGGCTTCGGTCGTATCGGGCGAAACTTCCTTCGCGCAGCCCTCGCACAGAACGCTGACCTCGAGATCGTGGCGGTGAACGACCTCACGGACAACGCCGCGCTGGCTCACCTGCTGAAGTACGACTCCGTCGGCGGCCCCCTGGGCGTCGAGGTGTCGCACGAGGGCGACGTCATCACCGTCGGCGGCAAGGCCATCAAGGTCTTCGAGGAGCGCGACCCCGCAGCTCTGCCCTGGGGCGAGCTGGGCGTCGACATCGTCATCGAGTCGACCGGACGCTTCACCAAGGCCGCGGATGCCGGCAAGCACATCGCCGGCGGTGCGAAGAAGGTCATCATCTCCGCGCCGGGTACCGACGTCGACGGCACCTTCGTCGTGGGTGTGAACGAGGACACCTACGACGCCGCGAACCACAACATCATCTCCAACGCGTCGTGCACCACGAACTGCCTCGCGCCCCTGGCGAAGGTCTTCAACGACGCCTTCGGCATCGAGCGCGGCTTCATGATGACCGCTCACGCGTACACCGCCGACCAGAACCTCCAGGACGGCCCGCACAGCGACCTGCGTCGTGCGCGCGCAGCGGCGATCAACATCGTCCCCGCGTCGACCGGTGCGGCCAAGGCCATCGGTCTCGTCATGCCCGAGCTCAACGGCAAGCTGAGCGGCTCGTCGTACCGCGTGCCGGTTCCCACCGGCTCCATCGTCGACCTGACGATCATCGCCGAGCGCGACGACCTCACCATCGATGAGGTCAACGCCGTCTACCGCGAGGCCGCCGCGAACGGTCGCCTGCAGGGCATCCTGGAGTACACCGAGGACGAGATCGTGTCGAGCGACATCCAGCTCAACCCGCACTCCTCGATCTTCGACTCCGGGCTCACCAACGTCAGCGGAAACCTGGTCAAGGTCTCCAGCTGGTACGACAACGAGTGGGGCTACTCGAACCGCCTGGTCGACCTGACCGAGTACGTCGCCGAGCGTCTCTGATCCATGACCCTGCGCACCCTCGACTCGCTGGGGTCGCTTGAAGGCAAGCGCGTCATCGTCCGTTGTGACCTCAACGTCCCGCTCCGGGACGGCGTCATCACGGACGATGGCCGCGTTCGCGCCTCTCTGCCGACTCTGAACGCCCTCATCAATGCCGGCGCACGCGTGATCGTGTGCTCGCACCTCGGCCGTCCCGACGGTGCACCCGACCCGCAGTACAGCCTCGAGCCGGTCGCGCAGCGTCTGTCGGAGCTGCTGGGCAAGCCCGTCGCGTTCGCCCGAGACACCGTGGGGGAGTCGGCCCGCTCGGCCGTCGCATCGGCTGAGAACGGCAGCATCGTCGTGCTGGAGAACCTGCGCTTCAACGCCGGTGAGACCGCCAAGGACGATGCCACCCGCGAGGCCTTCGCCGCTCAGCTCGCCGAGCTCGGCGATGCACTGGTCTCCGACGGCTTCGGCGTCGTGCACCGCAAGCAGGCCAGCGTCTACGACCTGGCCGGCATCCTGCCGTCCGCGGCGGGACTGCTGATCGCGACCGAACTGGACGTGCTGGACCGCCTCACCGAGAATCCCGAGCGACCCTATACGGTCGTGCTCGGCGGGTCGAAGGTCAGCGACAAGCTGGGCGTCATCGCGCACCTGCTGCCGCGTGTGGATCGTCTGCTCGTCGGCGGCGGGATGCTGTTCACCTTCCTCGCGGCCGAGGGCCTCGCCGTGGCATCCAGCCTGCTCGAGAAGGACCAGCTCGACACCGTCCGCGGCTACATCGCCGAGGCGAAGGAGCGAGGTGTGGAGCTCGTGCTCCCCACCGATGTGGTGGTCGCCTCCGGCTTCGCGGCAGACGCCGAACACGAGACGGTCGCGGCGGATGCCATCGAGCAGAGCTCGTTCGGCGCCTCCGGTATCGGTCTGGACATCGGACCGGAGACGGCGGCGAGCTTCGCCGAGGCGATCCGCGGCTCGAAGACCGTGTTCTGGAACGGGCCCATGGGCGTGTTCGAGTTCCCGGCCTTCGCGGCGGGAACGCAGACGGTCGCGCAGGCTCTCACCGAGGTCGACGGACTGAGTGTGGTCGGCGGCGGCGACTCCGCTGCGGCCGTGCGACAGCTCGGATTCTCGGATGACCGCTTCGGTCACATCTCGACAGGCGGAGGCGCGAGCCTCGAGTTCCTCGAGGGCAAGAAGCTACCTGGACTGGAGGTCCTCGGATGGCAGTGACGACTCGCACCGCGCTGATCGCGGGCAATTGGAAGATGAACCTCGATCACCTGCAGGCGGTGGCGACCGTGCAGAAGCTGCACTGGACGCTGAAGGACGCCGGCCACGAGGGCGACTCGGTGGAGGTGGCGGTCTTCCCGCCCTTCACCGACATCCGCTCCGTGCAGACTCTGATCGACGCGGACAAGATCCCGTTCGCACTCGGGTCGCAGGATGTCTCGGCTCACGACTCCGGCGCCTACACCGGAGAGGTATCGGGTGCGTTCCTGTCGAAGCTCGGCGTGCGCTACGCGATCATCGGTCACTCGGAGCGTCGTGAGTACCACCACGAGAGCGATGAGATCGTCGCGGCCAAGGTCAAGGCCGCGCTCAAGCACGGTCTGGTTCCCGTGATCTGCGTCGGCGAGACCGCTGAGGACCTCGAGGAGTTCGGCGCCAGCGCCGTTCCCGTCGGCCAGCTGGAGAGGGCCCTCGAAGGCGTGCCGGCTTCGGCCGATATCGTCGTGGCCTACGAGCCGGTCTGGGCCATCGGGTCCGGTCAGGCGGCGACTCCGCAGCAGGCGCAGGATGTCTGCGCCGTGCTCCGTGGGGTCGTGGCGAAGTCCCTCGACGAGGATGCCGCCGCGCGCACACGCGTGCTCTACGGCGGATCTGTGAAGTCGGGCAACATCGCCAGCTTCATGCGCGAGCCCGATGTCGACGGTGCCCTGGTGGGCGGCGCGAGCCTCGTCGTCGACGAGTTCGCAGCGATCGTGCGCTTCGAAAAGCACGTCGGAGTGTGAGTCGGGCGGGGCGCCCCGGCGCCTCGCCCTATAATCGACACTTAGGCGGGTTTCTCCGACCCTGGCGAAAGGCTTCATTCCGTGGTGGTTCTCGAGTTTGTCCTGCAGGTCGTGCTGGGTATCAGCAGCGTCCTGCTGACGCTCCTCATCCTTCTTCACAAGGGTCGCGGTGGCGGTCTGTCCGATATGTTCGGCGGTGGCATGAACGCCGCCGTGGGCTCGTCGGGTCTTGCAGAGCGCAACCTCAACCGCTTCACGGTGGTGTTGGCGCTGGTGTGGTTCGTGACGATCGTCGCGCTCGGCCTGATCACGAAATTCACGGTCATCTGATGGCGACCGGTGGAAACGCGATCCGCGGAACGCGGGTCGGATCAGGCCCCATGGGCGAGCAGGACCACGGATACCACGCCGATCGGGTAGCGGTGTCGTACTGGGACGGCCTCGGCAACGAGACCGTGCGGTACTTCGCAGCCGGGCTCCCCGAAGAGGAGATCCCCGACACGATCGACCATCCGCACTCCGGCCTTCCTGCCGGCCGCGACCGGCAGAACCCTCCGGCGCTGGCCAAGCCCGAGCCGTACAAGACGCACCTCGCCTACGTGAAGGAGCGTCGCACGGACGAGGAGGCCAAGCAGCTTCTCGAGGACGCCCTCACACAGCTGCGGGAGCGGCGCGGGCAGTAGCCGTCCGACATCGAATTCAGGACCCTCGGAGTGATTGCTCCGAGGGTCCTGCGTCTCAGTTGCACGAGTAGCCGAGTCCCAGCAGGTTGATGACCAGCGTCCGGGCAGCAGGCTCCGAGCGCCATTCGGACCCCGCGGTGGAGTAGATGCGAATGGTCGATGTCGACCCGAGAATGTTGCTCAGCCCAAGAAGTCCGAGAAGATTCGCGGAGGGGTAGTTCGCCGTGTAGGAGTACCTTCCGTCGCTGTACGGGCCTTGGACGATACGGACGGTGTCGGTCGTCACCATGCTCCCGCGCGTGAACTCCACAAGCTGCCCGCCTTCCTGTGAGGAAGTCCAGCCCAGATCGAGGCTGTTCACACCGAGAAGCGTGTTGAAGTTCACCTTGCACGTGGTGAACGCGGGGCGCGGCAGCACAGAGGCTGAGATCTCCGCGCTCGTCGTCGCTGAACTCTGCCACGCTCCTTCGACCGTGGCCCGGTGGGTGGAGCCCACGATTGACCCGAGAAGGGCGAGCATTCCGACTGCCGCGACGAGTGCCCGTGCTCTCATCGTCGTGTCTTTCGCCAGGATCGGAAGAACAATGCGATGCCCAATCCGACCAGGACGGCCGCCGGAGCCGCGATCAGTCCCAGGGACGTGCCGCCGGTGGCAGGCAGGGTGGTGCCTCCGAGATCGCTGCTCACGGTGGTCTGAGCCGCCGTTGCGCGGAGTGTGAGCGTTGCCTTCCCGTCATCCCGACCGCCACCGGTGACCGCGACGCGGAGGTGAACCGTCGACGGAGTGGGACGCTCCAGAAGCTTCTGCTCGGAGCCGTCGAGCGGAAGGACCGCTGCGGCGCCGAGCGGCGACTCCCGGCCGTGGCATCCGGAATCCTGCCAGGGGACGGTGCACGCTCTCACGTCCGTGGTGACCTGCAGACCGCGGCCAGATCCACTCAGTGCCACATCCAGGTTGCCGTCGGCTGGAGCCGCCGCGGCGTCTATTTCGATGTCCCAGTTGAAGGGGTGCACGGGGTCAAGACTGTGCACGTCGCCCCGGTCGGTGTTGGTGATGATCGAGATGAGAGAAGCCGCTTCAGCCGGTGGTGCGGGGAGAAGCACGGAGGTCCCGGCCGCCGCAGTGATTGTCGCGACGATGAGGGTCTGGCTCAGACGGCGTTCACGGCGGGTGGTGTAGTCCGGCGCAGGTTCAGCGGGGCGAGCGTGAGGCGAGGTCCGCGGCCAGAATGCCCACATGACCAGCAGAGCTGCCCCGATGGTGATGCTGCCGAGAACCCACGGGTTGCCGAACCAGACGATGACGTAGGCGAGGTTCGGTACTGAACCGCGAACGATCCGTCCCTCTGTGATCGTATATGGTTCGGGATCCTCCGACTTGTTGGCGTCGCCCTTCATGGTGATGACGCGCTCGGCGCTGATCGGACCCGGCGCGACGCTGGTGACGCGGTGCGTGATCGGCAGCATGTTCTCGCGACCGACCGTTACGACGTCGCCGACCTCGATGTCAGGTGCGGGGATGCGCTGCACCAGTGCCACCGAACCCGCGGGGATCGTGGGTGACATCGACCCCGTCTTGAACATGATCAGGGAGAACCCACCGGTGAAGGCCAGGATGGTGAGCACGATGCAGATGAGACCGCCGATGGCCGCGACGGTGAGCAGGAGTTCCCGCAACGCACGTCCGGCGCCTCGGAACGATCGCCAAGCGCTGTTCATTGCTCAGCCTGCCGTCCCTGTGAATGTCCAAACGGGTGCGATGGCGCCTCCTTGAGCAGCGCTTGGCGCGTTGCTGGCGAGCGTCAGGACGACGCAGTAGATGGCATCATTCTGACCATTCGGGGCAAGGGGGACAGGTGGCAGCTGTGCGGCCGTCGGAACAGTCAGGAGTGGGAGCTCAGTGCCGCCGACTGTCCCCGTCGTGCACCCGGACGTCTGGGAGACCATGGTGACTCGCACCGTCAGCGAGTCACGCAGCTTCTGATCCTTCTCGGCAGCGGCAGGAACGCTCAGAGCCACGCTCGAAAGAGTCACGGAGCCGGCGACCGACCCGCTTGATCTGATCTGAATCCATCCCGCCTTCTTCGCGCCCGGGTAGAGCCCGGTCGCATCGAGGCCGAGCACCGCCGCATTCTGGCCGTCGTGTGAGCCGAGCGGCGTATCGCGCGTCGCGGATGAAAGGCCGAATGTACCTGCCGTGATCGTCGCCTTCGCGCTCTCCTGATCGGTCCAGGCCGCAACCGTGAGCGTTGCGCCGACTCCGAGCACCAGCGCGCCAGCGAGCACCGCCCGCGCACGCAGAAGTGTGAGCCGGCGCTGCTGCTCGATGGAGACTCGCCGAGAACGACGGGTCTCGATTACTGGCTCTCTGCCGTCCACTGCCAGGTTACGACCCCTGATTCTTCTTGTACGAGGTCGGGACCGGCTGTCACCTGCAGGCAGAAGTTGAGCTGCCCGGTGGCGCCGTCTTCGCTCGCGGTGATCGTCGCGGGCGGCGTCGCGGTTCCGTCGCCAAACGTCGTCGCATCGCATGCGGTGCCGGTGATGACGCGGGTGGTGGCGGTCAGGTTGTCGGCGTTGACGCCGGTGATGTCCGGCGTTGCCACGGTGAGTGCGCCGTCCGTGGTGCCGATGAGTCGGATCGAATAGAGCGCGTATAGGCTTTCACCGGGGATGACGTTCTCGGCGTCGACGGCGAACGACAATGCAGCGGCATCACCTTCGGAGGCGTGGTCGCCGAAGCTGGTGCCGTCAGTCGATCCCTCGAGATTGAACGATCCCGCGGTGAACGTGGACTTCGCCCACTCCGAGTCGTTCCAGGCTGCGAGCGTCACAGCGGCGCCGACTCCCAGCACGAGCCCGCCCGCGAGGACGGCGTAGATCTTGCGGCGGCGCAAGGATGCGGATGCCGCGCGTGCGACGGATGACTGGTTCATGAAGTTCCCCTTCTCGACGGCGTGTGGGTGGCACGCTTGCGCGTCAGCGTATCGGCATATCGGGATACTGGGAATGGGAGAGGCCGAAGATGCGCAACAGTTATGTGCGCGGCCGTGAACAAGACGACGATGGCCCCCGCCTTTCGGCAGGGGCCATCGGTGTTCGGAGGGGCTGACGGGAATCGAACCCGCGTCATTAGTTTGGAAGACTAAGGCTTTACCATTAAGCTACAGCCCCGAAAATGCGCCCCGGCGAGCGGAGCACCTCGTAAAGCATAGCGGACGGCGGGAGTGCTCCTGTCCGTTAGACTCGATGAGGCCGTTCCCGTGCGCGCGGGTTCAAGCCGGGGCGTAGCTCAGCTTGGTAGAGCGCCCGCTTTGGGAGCGGGAGGTCGCAGGTTCAAATCCTGTCGCCCCGACCACGGCCTCCAGACTTCATGCCGCGCGAATCATGCGGAAATCACAAGGAGAACACACCAGTATGGCCAACAGCACCGTCGAGAAGCTGTCCCCGACCCGCGTCAAGCTCAGCATCACGGTCACACCGGAGGACCTCAAGTCGAGCATCGCGCACGCCTACGAGCACATCGCTCAGGACGTGCAGATCCCCGGCTTCCGCAAGGGCAAGGTGCCCGCGCCCATCATCGACCAGCGCGTCGGCCGCGGCGCGGTCATCGAGCACGCCGTCAACGAGGGTCTGGACCGCTTCTTCCGCGAGGCTGCGACCGAGCACAACCTGCGCATCGTGGGCCGCCCGTCGGCTGACATCACCCAGTGGCCGAACGAGAAGGACTTCTCCGGCGACCTCCTGGTCGACGTCGAGGTCGACGTGCGTCCCGAGATCGAGCTGCCCTCGTTCGACGACATCACCATCACCGTCGACGCCATCGAGGCCGACGACGCAGCCATCGACACCGAGCTCGATGAGCTGCGTGCCCGCTTCGGCACCCTGATCCCCGTCGACCGCCCGGCTGCGAAGGGCGACTTCGTCGAGCTCGACCTCATCGCCACCATTGCGGATGCTGAGATCGACCGCGCCGACGGCGTGTCGTACGAGGTCGGCTCGGGCGAGCTGCTCGAGGGCATCGACGAGGCCATCGACTCGCTCACCGCCGGTGAGCAGACCACGTTCCGCTCGACTCTCGTCGGCGGCGACCACGCCGGTGAGGACGCCGAGGTGGCCGTCACGGTCAAGGCCGTCAAGGAGCGCGAGCTCCCCGAGGCCGACGACGACTTCGCGCAGATGGCATCCGAGTTCGACACCATCGCCGAACTGCGCAGCAGTCTGGCCGAGCGCGTCGCCCAGCAGGGCGTCTTCACGCAGAGTTCCGCCGCACGCGACCAGCTGCTGGACACGCTTCTCGAGAAGGTGGAGATCCCGGTCCCCGCGCAGCTCATCGAGGACGAGGTGCACAACCACCTCGAGAACGAGAACCGTCTCGACGACGATGTGCACCGTGCCGAGGTCGCCGAGGCCAGCGAGAAGCAGTTCCGCACGCAGGTGCTGCTCGACACGGTCGCCGAGAGCGCTGATGTGCAGGTCTCGCAGGAGGAGATGAGCCAGTACATCATCCAGTCGGCCGCCCAGTACGGCATGCCCCCGCAGGAGTTCATCGAGGCGCTGCAGAGCGGAGGCCAGCTGCCCGCGCTCGTCGGCGAGATCGCCCGCAACAAGGCGCTCGCCTCGGTGCTGGGCAAGGTCAAGGTCGTCGACAGCAACGGCGAGCCCGTCGACCTGTCGGAGTTCATCGGCGACGTCGACGACGCTGAGGACGCAGATGAGGCTCCCGTCGAGGAGGAGCCCGCCAAGAAGCCCGCAGCGAAGAAGGCTCCGGCCAAGAAGAAGCCGGCCGCGAAGCGCGACGGAGTGAAGGCTCCGGCCAAGAAGGCCGCCGCGAAGAAGGACGAGGCCGAGAAGGCCGAGTGATCGCGGATCATTCCCGGAGAGGGCGGATGCTGATGGCATCCGCCCTCTCCCTTTTCTGCGGCGACTCCCTGGTCGCCACGCTGATATGCCGACGGCGAACACGGGAGAAGCGGCCTCCTGCCGCCGGTAGATTCGAATCACCGACACACGGAAGCAGGAGCTGACATGGCTGAACCCCTGATGGCGACGAGCGTCTTCGACAGGTTGCTGAAGGATCGCATCATCTGGCTGGGCTCTGAGGTGCGCGATGAGAACGCGAATGAGATCTGCGCGAAGATCCTCCTTCTCGCCGCCGAGGACGCCGAGAAGGACATCTACCTCTACATCAACTCACCCGGTGGCTCGATCACCGCGGGCATGGCGATCTACGACACGATGCAGTTCGTGCCCAACGACATCGTCACGGTGGGCATCGGAATGGCCGCGTCCATGGGACAGCTGCTGCTGACCAGCGGCACCAAGGGCAAGCGCTACATCACCCCGAACGCTCGCGTGCTGCTGCACCAGCCGCACGGCGGCTTCGGCGGCACCTCCAGCGACATCCAGACGCAGGCGCAGCTCATCCTCTCGATGAAGCAGCGTCTTGCCGAGATCACGTCCGGTCAGACCGGCAAGAGCGTGGAGCAGATCAACGAGGACGGCGATCGGGATCGCTGGTTCACAGCGACGGAGGCCCTCGAGTACGGATTCGTCGATCACATCCGTGAGCACGCCACCGACGTGCACGGCGGCGGCGGAACCGGCGCGGACCACGTAGACAAGTGAACCAGCACAGGCAAGTAAGGCAGGACGAGACACTCATGCACACACCCACCTTCCGCGCTGCGGGGAACCTCCCCTCCAGCCGCTACGTGCTGCCCCAGTTCGAGGAGCGCACGGCCTACGGTTTCAAGCGCCAGGACCCGTACAACAAGCTGTTCGAAGATCGCGTGATCTTCCTCGGCGTGCAGGTCGACGATGCCTCGGCCGATGACGTGATGGCGCAGCTGCTGGTTCTGGAGAGCCAGGATTCCGAGCGCGACATCACCATGTACATCAACTCGCCCGGCGGCTCCTTCACGGCGATGACGGCGATCTACGACACCATGCAGTACGTGGCACCGCAGATCCAGACCGTGGTGCTGGGCCAGGCGGCGTCCGCGGCATCCGTTCTGCTGGCCGCGGGTGCACCCGGCAAGCGTCTCGCGCTGCCGAACGCACGCGTGCTCATGCACCAGCCGGCGATGGGCGAGGCCGGTCAGGGCCAGGCCTCCGACATCGAGATCCAGGCGCGCGAGATCCTCCGGATGCGCACCTGGCTCGAGGAGACCATGGCGCACCACACCGGCCAGGCGGTCGAGAAGGTCAATCGTGACATCGATCGCGACAACATCCTCTCTGCCGAGCAGGCGCGGGAGTACGGCATCGTCGACCAGGTGCTGAGCTCACGCAAGCGCATTTCCTGAGCTGACGTCTCGAAGGAGCGGTCCGGATCCGTCCGGGCCGCTCCTTCGTGCTCTGGCATCGCGGCAGCGTCGGCGCTGGCGAGTAGGCTTTAGACCTGTCATCGGACGGAGACCGGCGTGGATTATGGAGACAAGCTCTTCTGGCTCTCGGTCGTGATCCAACGCAAGTACGCGCAGATCTGCGCCGAGTTCGACCTGACACCGTCGCAGGCCACGCTCATCTGCGCGGTCAGGAACGAGCCGCGGCAGATGGCCTATCTCGCCGCGTCGTTGGGCATGACCAAGAACGCATTGAGCCAGTTGGTCGATCGCACCGCGCGACTCGACCTGGTCGCACGAGCGCGCTCGGCGCAGGATCGGCGGGTCGTCATGCTCGGCGCGACGCCCACGGGGAAGGTTCTCGCCGAAGCCGTCTATGCCGAGATCACCAAGCGACTGCCTGAGATCGCACTGAGCCTCGACGCCGACGATCAGCGCGATCTCGAGCGCGTGGCCACCGCGGTCGTGGACACATCAGACCTCTCATCTTCCCTTGAGGACCGAACCGTCATCCCGTGAGGTTCGGAAGACTCCGCAGCTCGACGAAGTTCATGTCATGAACTACCATGGTTCATGTCATGAACCATGGAGAGACGGAAGCAATGAGCAAGCAGACGAATGGCACGATCGCAGTTTTCGGCGCGACGGGGCAATTGGGTGGGGCAGTGGTCGACGCGCTGCTGGAACGAAAGGCCCCGGTACGGGCGCTGGTTCGCAATCCGCACTCCGAGCGGGCGCAGGAGCTGGCCGCGCGCGGGGTCGAGCTCAGGAGCATCCGCACCGACGACCCGGCCTCGTTGACTTCGGCACTGGCGGCGGCCCAGGCGTTCTACTTCATGACCCCGGAGGCGAACACCCTCGAAGAGGTCGAGACGGAGATCCGCATCGGCACCGCGCTCGTCGACGCTTCCGTCGCGGCACGTGTTCCGCACGTCGTGTTCAGCTCCGTCTTCGGCGCAGACCAGGAGTCGGGCGTGCCGCATCATGACTCCAAGCACACGATCGAGCAGTACCTGAGAAAGTCCGGCCTCAGGTCGTCGATGATCCGCCCGGCCCCGTTCATGGAGGTGATGGCACCGCGACTGGAGCGCGGAGAGATCATCCTCAGGCTGCCGCTGCCGGAGGATGTCGCCGTGAAGATGATCTCGGTCAGGGATGTGGGCCGGGTCGCCGCCGCGCTTCTGCTCAACGCCGTGGACATACCCGGCGGAGCCGTGGAACTCGTCGGCGACGAGTTGACCGGCCCCCAGATCGCGGCAGCGTTCGGCGCACGCGCAGGGCTTCCTGCCCGCTACGAAGCCCTCCCGCTGAGCGTGCTTCCCAGCAGCCTCGACAGGGCGATGTTCCTGCAGTTCGCCAAGGCTGCGGAACATCCGTCGGATCTTGCGGTGGTGCGGGAGATCGAGCCCTCCGCTCTTGACCTGGCCGGGTGGATCCGATCAACCGGCTGGTCCGCGCCCGCAGATCTGGTCGGCTCCTGACCTCTCCTTCCGACCCCTGCCGGGTCGCTCATCCGGGTCGCACATCCCTCTCCGGTCGAGGCGCCCAACAGATGCGCACAGTGATGACACTCGCCTGCTCATATGAGCACCTGCGTGCGCGCTCGTCGGCGGCCTCCTAAGCTGGATGCAGAAGGAGGATGCCGTGGATGAGGAACTGCTGATGGTCCGCGTCGCCGAGCTCTCGTACGACGAGAACAAGACGCAGGACGAGATCGGCGCGCTTCTCGGCATCTCCCGCTGGAAGGTCGGACGCCTGCTCGTCCAGGCTCGCGAACGCGGCATCGTGCGCATCGAGATCGTGCACCCGCGGGCGCGGCGCCTGGGCGCGGAGCGGGCCCTCATCGAGCGCTTCGGACTGAAGGACGCCATCGTCGTCCCCGCTCCGGATGAGCCCGGCGCGGTGCTCGAGCGCGTCGCACGCGCGGCGGCCGACATGCTCACGGCGCTGCGTCCGGTCCCTCGCACGCTTGCGGTCAGCTGGGGGCGCACGCTCACAGCGATCGCCGACGCGCTGCCGGAGGGATGGACGCACGGTGTGACCGTCGTCCAGGCCAACGGAGGAGTGAGCCTGAACAGGCGGTCGGGCGGCGCGGCATCCGTCGCCGTCACCACCGCCCAGCGCGGCGCGGGACAGGCGATCCTCCTGCCCAGCCCTGCGATCCTCGAGCGCGTCGAGACCAAGCGGGCCATCGAGTCGGACCGCACGGTCGCGGCGATCCTCGATCAGGCCGCGCGCGCCGACACGCTGCTGTTCACGGCCGGGCCGTGCGATCCGGGCTCCGCTCACGTCGAGAACGGCTATCTCACCGTCGATGACATCACCGAGCTCGCCCGCCGCGGCGCCGTCGGAGACGTGCTGGGCCGCTACATCGATGCGGAGGGCAACATCGTCGATCCGCATCTCGACGCTCGCACCGTCGGCGTTTCCCTCGACCAGGTGCGCTCCGCGCCCCGATCCATCTTCGTCACCGCGGGCGCCGCCAAGCACGACATCGCGCGTACAGTCGTCAGCACCGGGCTGTGCAGCGTTCTGGTGACCGACGAATCCACTGCCCTTGAACTCTTGGAGGAGATGTGACGACCACAGAACTCACGCGGCGAAGCGCCGTGGACGTGCTGGGCGGTGAGCCCGACGACGCGACTCTTCGGCGATTCCTGCACGGCCTGCCCGGTGTGGACGCGGTGGGCCTCGAGCAGCGGGCCGCCGGCCTCGGCACCCGCTCGATCAAGACCACCTCGAAGGCCTGGGCGTTGGACAAGATCATCTCGCTGATCGACCTGACCACCTTGGAGGGCGCCGACACCGCCGGCAAGGTGCGTTCACTGGTCGCGAAGGCGAAGACCCCGGATGCCGCCGACCCGACCACCCCGCTGGTGGCCGCCGTCTGCGTGTACGGCGACATGGTCGCTCACGCCGTCGAAGCGCTCGGTACGATGCACGGCGACCCGGACGACGGACGCATCTCCGTCGCCGCCGTCGCCACCGCATTCCCCTCCGGCCGTGCGTCGATCGAGGTCAAGCTGGCGGATACCGCGGATGCCGTGGCCGCCGGTGCCGACGAGATCGACATGGTCATCGACCGCGGGGCGTTCCTCGAAGGGCGCTACGGCCTCGTCTTCGAGCAGATCTCCCGTGTCAAGGAGGCCTGCCGCCGCGAGGACGGCGGCTACGCATCGCTCAAGGTCATCATGGAGACCGGTGAGCTGAACACCTACGACAACATCAAACGCGCGTCGTGGCTGTCGATCCTCGCCGGCGGCGATTTCATCAAGACCTCCACCGGCAAGGTGTCGCCCGCAGCGACCCTGCCGACCACGCTGCTCATGCTCGAGACCGTGCGCGACTGGCACCGCGCGACGGGGGAGAAGATCGGCGTGAAGCCCGCCGGCGGCATCCGCTCGTCCAAGGACGCCATCAAGTACCTCGTCACGGTCGCCGAGACCGTGGGCGAGGAGTGGCTGCAGCCGCACCTGTTCCGCTTCGGCGCATCGAGCCTGCTCAACGACGTGCTGCTGCAGCGCCAGAAGCTCACGACCGGACACTACTCCGGTTCCGACTATGTGACCATCGACTAGGACCCCTGATATGTCATTCCTGGAATATGCTCCCGCGCCGGAGTCGAAGGCGCTCCTGAATCTCAAGGACAGCTATGGCCTGTTCATCGACGGCGAGTTCGTCGATGGCGCCGGAGCCTCCTTCCACACCATCTCGCCCGCAGACGAGAGCCGCATCGCCGAGATCGCCTCGGCATCCGACGAGGATGTCGATCGCGCTGTCGCCGCTGCACGCCGTGCCTACGACAAGGTGTGGTCGAAGGTGAGCGGCCGCGACCGCGGCAAGTATCTGTTCCGCATCGCCCGCCTCGTGCAGGAGCGGGCCCGCGAGCTCGCGGTGGCCGAGAGTCTCGACAACGGCAAGCCGATCAAGGAGAGCCGCGATGTGGACGTGCCCCTCGTGGCCGCCTGGTTCTTCTACTACGCCGGCTGGGCGGACAAGCTCGACTACGCCGGCCTCGGCGCCGACCCGAAGTCTCTCGGAGTGGCGGGGCAGATCATCCCCTGGAACTTCCCGCTGCTCATGCTCGCATGGAAGCTCGCGCCCGCACTCGCCGCCGGCAACACCGTCGTGCTCAAGCCCGCCGAGACCACGCCCTTGACCGCGCTGATCTTCGCCGAGATCCTGCAGCAGGCCGACCTGCCCGCCGGCGTCGTGAACATCATCACCGGAGCCGGTGCGCCCGGAGCCACGCTCGTGCGTCACCCCGATGTCGACAAGGTCGCCTTCACCGGGTCCACCGGCGTCGGCCGCGACATCGCGAAGGCGATCGCGGGCACCGACAAACGCGTCACGCTCGAACTGGGCGGCAAGGCTGCGAACATCGTCTTCGATGACGCGCCGATCGACCAGGCCGTCGAGGGCATCGTGAACGGCATCTTCTTCAACCAGGGCCACGTATGCTGCGCCGGCAGCCGCCTGCTCGTGCAGGAGTCGATCCATGACGAGGTGATCGACCGGCTCAAGAACCGCCTGTCGACGCTGCGTCTGGGAGACCCGCTCGACAAGAACACCGACATCGGTGCGATCAATTCGGCGGCTCAGCTCGCCCGCATCCGCGAGCTCAGCGACGTCGGAGAGGCCGAGGGCGCCGAGCGCTGGACCGCCGACTGCGCCATCCCCGAGAAGGGCTTCTGGTTCGCGCCGACGATCTTCACCGGCGTCGAGGCCTCGCACCGCATCGCGCGCGACGAGGTGTTCGGCCCGGTCCTGTCGGTGCTGACCTTCCGCACGCCCGCCGAGGCGATCGCCAAGGCCAACAACACGCCGTACGGCCTGTCGGCCGGGATCTGGAGTGACAAGGGCTCCCGCATCCTGGCCGTCGCCGACCGGCTGCGCGCGGGCGTGGTGTGGGCGAACACCTTCAACCGCTTCGACCCGTCGAGCCCGTTCGGCGGCTACAAGGAGTCCGGTTACGGCCGCGAGGGCGGCCGGCACGGCCTGACCGCATACCTGAAGGGGGCATCGGCATGAGCAAGCGACCCACTGAGGCCGGACGACTCAGCATTCCGAAGACGTACAAGCTGGCGATCGGCGGGGCGTTCCCGCGCAGCGAGTCGGGCCGGACGTACGAGGTGCTCTCCGTCAAGGGCGACTTCCTCGCCAACGCCGCCAAGGCATCTCGCAAGGATGCCAGGGACGCCGTCGTCGCCGCTCGCGCGGCGGTGAAGGGGTGGTCGGGCGCCACGGCATACAACCGCGGGCAGGTGCTGTACCGCGTCGCCGAGATCCTCGAAGGCCGTCGCACCCAGTTCATCGACGAGATCATCCAGCAGGAGGGCGTCAGTGCCTCGGCTGCGGGAGCTCAGGTGGATGCCGCCATCGACCTGTGGGTCTGGTACGCCGGCTGGTGCGACAAGTACGCCCAGGTCACGGGCAACGCCAATCCCGTCGCGGGGCCGTACTTCAACATCTCCGTGCCCGAGCCGACCGGTGTGGTCGCGGTCGTCGCCCCGCAGGACTCGTCCCTGATCGGCCTCGTGTCGGTCATCGCGCCCGTGCTCGTCACGGGCAACTCGGTCGTGGCGATCGCCAGCGAGCGGTTCCCGCTCTCGGCGATCAGCCTCGCCGAGGTGCTCGCCACCAGCGACGTGCCAGGGGGAGTGGTTAACGTCCTGACCGGATCCGCCGCCGAGATCGCGCCGTGGCTCGCCTCGCACGCCGACGTCAACGCGATCGATCTCGCCGGTGCCGGTGACCTGGACTGGGTCGACCTGGAGATCGCTGCCGCCGACACGCTCACGCGCGTGCTGCGCCCGGGAGCGGTCGAGCAGAGCCTGGACCGGATCACCGCGTTCACCGAGACGAAGACCGTGTGGCACACCAAGTCGATGCTCTGATCGGCATCTCGGATGCCGAAGGGGCCCGGTTCCGCCGACGGCGGACCGGGCCCTTCGTTCTGCGCGCCAATACGGCCCGGTGTCGGTGCGGGCGGTTAGGCTCGATTGACGGCATAGGACCCCGCCTGGCCGCTCGCTTCGAGGAGGACGCGCATGGCACGCATCGGTGAGAGCGCCGACCTGTTCAAATGCTCTTTCTGCGGGAAGAGTCAGAAGCAGGTGCAGCAGCTGATCGCCGGCCCCGGCGTGTACATCTGCGACGAGTGCGTCGAACTGTGCAACGAGATCATCGAGGAGCGGATGGCCGAGGCCGGTGGCGGACCCGTCGCCGACTTCGAACTGCCCAAGCCCCGCGAGATCTTCGCCTTCCTGGAAGAGTACGTGGTCGGGCAGGATGACGCGAAGCGCTCGCTCTCCGTCGCCGTGTACAACCACTACAAGCGCGTGCGCGCACGCGGCACGATCCAGTCAGCCGAGCAGCGGGCCGAAGAGATCGAGGTCGCCAAGAGCAACATCCTCATGCTCGGTCCGACCGGAACGGGAAAGACCTACCTCGCGCAGACGCTGGCCAAGCGGCTCAACGTCCCGTTCGCCGTCGCCGACGCCACCGCGCTCACCGAGGCCGGCTACGTCGGCGAGGACGTCGAGAACATCCTGCTGAAGCTGCTGCAGGCCGCCGACTACGACACCAAGCGCGCCGAGACGGGCATCATCTACATCGACGAGATCGACAAGATCGCGCGCAAGGCCGAGAACCCCTCCATCACCCGTGACGTGTCGGGCGAGGGCGTGCAGCAGGCACTGCTGAAGATCCTCGAGGGAACCGTCGCCTCCGTCCCGCCGCAGGGCGGTCGCAAGCACCCGCACCAGGAGTTCCTGCAGATCGACACGACGAACGTGCTGTTCATCGTGGCCGGCGCATTCGCCGGGCTGGAGGACATCATCTCCGCCCGGGTCGGCAAGCACGGTGTCGGCTTCGGCGCTCCGCTGCACGACAAGGGCAAGGACCTCGACCTGTTCAGCGATGTGCTTCCCGAGGACCTGCACAAGTTCGGCCTCATCCCCGAATTCATCGGTCGCCTGCCCGTCGTCACCTCGGTCTCGCCGCTCGACCAGGATGCGCTCATCGAGATCCTCACCGGTCCGCGCAATGCGCTGGTCAAGCAGTATCAGCGCATGTTCGAGATCGACGGCGTGCAGCTCGAGTTCGAAGAGGACGCGCTGCGCTCCATCGCCGACCTCGCCGTGCTGCGCAAGACCGGCGCACGTGGCCTGCGCGCGATCCTGGAGGACGTGCTGGGCCCGATCATGTTCGAGATCCCCTCGGCGGATGACGTCACCAAGGTCGTCGTCACCAAGGCCGCGGTCGATGAGGGCGCGCCGCCCACCATCGTCCTCGCGCGCAAGCGCAAGAGCGCCTGACGCTCAGCGCGTCGGGCGGCTCTCGCTTCAGTCCTGCTGCTCAGGCATCCAGCCCGCGCCTCTTCAGCAGCGGGGCGATCTCGGCATCCCGACCACGGAAGTCACGGTAGGCGTCCAGCGGATCCTTCGATCCGCCCACACCCAGCAGACGCTGACGGAAGCGGTCGCCGTTCTCGCGGGTGAGACCGCCGTTCTCGCGGAACCAGTCGACGGTATCGGCATCGAGCACCTCGCTCCAGATGTACGAGTAGTAGCCCGCACTGTACCCGCCGGAGAACACGTGCGCGAAGTACGTCGACGAGTAGCGGGTCGGAACGAGCGGGTTCAGAAGCCCGATATCCGCCAGCGCCGCCGCCTCGAAGCCGGCGACGTCGGTGACCTCGATGCCGGAGCCGACGAGGTGCCAGGCCTGATCCAGCCATGCCGCAGCCAGGTACTCGCTGGTCGCGTGCCCCTGGTCGAACGCCTCGGTGGCGCGCAACCGCTCCACGATGCCGGCATCCAATGGCTCACCGGTCTCGAAGTGGCGCGCGTAGTTGTCGAGCACCTCGCTCCACAGGATCCACATCTCGTTGACCTGGCTGGGGAACTCCACGAAATCGCGGAACACGTTCGTGCCGGCGAAGTGCGGGTACGTGACCCGAGCGAACAGCCCATGCAAGGCGTGGCCGAACTCGTGGAACAGCGTGGTGACCTCGTCGAGGGTCAGCAGCGTCGGCTGTCCTTCGCCTGGCTGCGAGACATTGAGGTTGTTGACGGCGACCGGCAGTGTGCCGCGCAATGAGGACTGGCTGACGATCGGATTCATCCACGCACCGCCGCGCTTGGAGTCGCGGGTGTACAGGTCGAGCACATAAAGTCCCACCTCCGACCCGTCGGCGTCGTGCACTTCGAAAACCCGCGCACCCGGGTGGTAGGCCACCAGGTCTTCGCGCTCGGTGAACGTGACCCCGTACAGCCGGGTCGCGGCGAAGAAGACCCCGTCGCGCAGCACCCGCTCGGCCTCGAACCACGGGCGCAGCGCGGCGGTGTCGATGTCGTAGCGGGCCTGACGCACCTTCTCGGTGTAGAACGCCCAGTCGTGCGCCTGCAGCGCGAACGGCTCCGGTTCGGACGAGTCCACGATCTCCTGCAGCGCCACGCGCTCCTGCTCGGCGTTGCGCGCGGCGGGGACAGCGAGGTCGCGCAGCATCCGCTCCACCGCCTCGGGAGTGCCCGCGGTCTCATCGGCCGTGACATACGCGGCGTGCGAGGGGTAGCCGAGCAGAGCCGCGCGCTCGGCGCGCAGCCGCGCGATCTCCGTCAGCACGGCGCTGTTGTCGTTGGTGTTGCCGCGCGAACCGCGCGACAGGGAGGCTTCGAGGATGCGCCGGCGGCTCTCACGGACGGTCAGGGATGCCAGATACGGGTGGCCGCTGAACAGGGGCAGGCTCACGAGGTGCTTGCCTTCTTCGCCGCGATCGGATGCCGCACGCGCGGTCGCGCTGAGCTCGCCCGCGGTCAGACCGTCGAGCTCGGCGGCGTCGTCGAAGAGCACCGCGAGCTCGTTGGTGTCGTTGAGGAGGTTCTTCTCGAACGTCGTGCTCAGGGTCGACAGGCGCTTGTTCAGCTCGGTGAGGCGAGTCTTGGCCTCGTCGCCGAGCGCGGCCCCGGCATGCGTCATCTCGCGGAAGTGCCGCTCGACGAGGTACCGCTGCTCGGGGTCCAGCCCCAGCTCGTCGAGCCGGGAGTGCACCTGCGAGATCCGCCAGTACAGCTGCGCGTCCAAACGGATCGCGTCCTCGTGCGCAGCCATCAGCGGGGCGAGCTGTTCGTCGATCTCCTGGATCTCCGGAGTCGCATCCGCCGAGCTGACCGTGTAGAACGCGTGGGCGACCCGGTCGAGCATCTCGCCGCTGCGCTCCAGAGCCACAAGCGTGTTCTCGAACGTCGGCATCGACCGCACCACGGTGATCGCCCGCACTTCGCGCAGGTGCTCCTCGAACGCCTGCTCGAAGGCCGGCAGGTAGTGCTCGGGGCGGATCGCCGCGAAATCGGGAAGCCCGTAGGGCAGCGCGGACGGGGACAGCAGCGGGTTCGTGGCCATTCCCCGAGCCTAGGACGTGTCCGCTCGTGCCGCCGTCAGCTGCTCAGGCGTGCCATCACCCGCTGCAGCGCCTCGATCACCTGGCGGACGGATCGGCGGCGCAGGTGCTCGGGACGTGCGAGCACGTCGATCGCGCGCAGGGTGTTCACCCCGCGCAGCGGGAGGCGCACGATGTCGCGGTCATCCACGCTGCGGGAGGTGTAGCGCGGCAGCATCCCGATCGCGTCTCCGGTCGCGACCACGGCGGCCACCGCGCCGTAATCGTTGATCCGGTGCTGCACCTGTGCCGGCTGGTTCGCGACGGCGGCGATCGCGCGCAGCACGTCGTCGGGGGAGTAGCCGATGCGGCTGGTCACCCAGCGCTCGCCCGCGACATCGGCGGGAGAGAGCGAGTGGCGAGAGGCGAGCGGATGCGTGGCGGCCACCGCCACATCCAGCGGCTCGCGCACCAGCGTCAGACTGCGGATGCCGCTGCTCGGCCACGGCGCGGAGTGATCCATCCGATGAGCCAGAACCAGGTCGTACCGGGCCGTGAGTGCGGGGAAGTCGCTCTGTGCGACGTCCTCGTCGGTGAGGTGCACGGTCGGGGCCGGCGGTGATGCGGACAGCTCCCGCACGAGCGCGCCGAAAAGCGCCTGGCCGACGCTGTGGAAGCCGCTGAGAGTGACGGTGCCGGTGACATCGTGCTCGAAGGCGTCCAGCGCGTTGCGGGCTGCGGCCATCGCATCGATCGCCTCCGCGCCCGATGCCGCGAGAACTTCACCGGCCGCCGTGAGGGCGAGTGTGCGACCCTGCTTGCGCGTCAGCGGCGTGCGGAACCCGCGCTGCAGCGCCGCGAGCTGCTGGGAGACCGCGGACGGCGTGACCCGCAGCGTCTCGGCGACGGCGGTCACGCTGCCGAGCGCGCCGAGCTCGCGCAGGATCTGCAGCTGATGGAGTTCCACGCCTCGATCCTATGCGTAAGTGTGCGCTACATGAACGGTGCAGGAAGTGACGATTGCTCTACACGGTCGATTGCGGTCAGATCGAAGCATGAAGGCACTTTTCAAGCCCGCCGCCGCTGCCGGGCTCGAGCTCGTCGATCGGCCGGACCCGGTCGCCGGCGCGGCCGATGTGATCATCCGGGTGCTGCGCACCGGGATCTGCGGAACCGACCTGCACATCCGCCGCTGGGATGAATGGGCGGCATCGGCTGTGGTGGCCCCGCTCATCCCCGGCCACGAGTTCTACGGCGAGGTCGTGGAGATCGGCCCGCTCGTGCGCGACATCGTCGTGGGCGACCGGGTGTCGGGTGAGGGGCACATCGTCTGCGGCACCTGCCGCAACTGCCGTGCCGGCAGGCGTCAGATGTGCATCCGCACCATCGGTCTCGGCGTGCAGCGCGACGGCGCGTTCGCCGAATTCGTCTCATTGCCGGCCACCAACGTCTGGGTGCACCACGACGACGTGACCCCCGAGCTCGGCGCGATCTTCGACCCGCTCGGCAACGCCGTGCACACCGCCCTGACATACCCGCTCATCGGCGAGGACGTGCTGGTCACCGGTTGCGGCCCCATCGGTCTGATGGCGATCGCCGTCGCCCGGCACGCGGGCGCGCGCTTCATCACCGCGACCGACGTCAGCGCGCCGCGGCTGGAGATGGCGCTGACCATGGGCGCCGACCAGATCATCGACGTCTCGCAGCACGACATCCGCGACGCGCAGGTGGCGCTGGGCATGCGCGAGGGATTCGATATCGGGTTCGAGATGAGCGGGGCGCCGAATGCGCTTCCGGCCATGATCGACAACATGAACCACGGCGGCCGCATCGCGATGCTCGGTCTGCCGAGCTCGAGCTTCGACATCGACTGGGGCAAGCTGGTCACGCACATGCTCACCATCAAGGGCATCTACGGTCGCGAGATGTTCGAGACCTGGAACGCCATGGGGGCGATGCTGCAGACCAGCGCCACCCTGCGCGACGCGATCAGCCGCGTCGTGGCCGAAGTCCTCCCGGCGCGCGACTGGGAGAGGGGCTTCGCCGCCGCGGAGGCGGCGGGCACGGGCAAGATCATCCTCGACTGGACAGAACTGTAGAAGGCGGACCGACATGTACACGACATTCCAGAGGCATGTGGCAGATGAGCTCGCAGGCATCGCGGCCGCCGGTCTCACGAAGCACGAACGCGGCATCCGCGGTCCGCAGAGTGCGCAGATCACCGCCGACGGCGCGGAGGTGCTGAACTTCTGCGCCAACAACTACCTGGGTCTCGCCGATGACCCGCGCATCCTGGATGCCGCCAAGTCGGCCCTGGACGACTGGGGCTACGGCATGGCCAGCGTGCGGTTCATCTGCGGAACGCAGGAGCAGCACCTGGAGCTCGAACGCCGGCTGTCGGCATTCCTCGGCACCGACGACGCGATTCTGTACTCCTCATGCTTCGACGCGAACGGCGGGGTCTTCGAGACGCTGTTCTCGGCGGAGGACGCGATCATCTCCGACGAGCTGAACCACGCGTCGATCATCGACGGCATCCGGCTGTCCAAGGCGCGCCGTCTGCGCTACCGCAACCGGGACATGGCCGACCTCGAACAGCAGCTGAAGGATGCCGCCGACGCCCGCTTCCGCGTGATCGTCACCGACGGCGTGTTCTCGATGGACGGCTATATCGCTCCGCTCGAGGAGATCTGCGATCTGGCCGAGCGGTACGACGCGCTCGTCTTCGTCGACGATTCGCACGCGGTCGGCTTCATCGGCGAGAACGGCCACGGCACGCCCGAGCTGTGCGGAGTGGCGGATCGTGTGGACATCTACACGGGCACGTTCGGCAAGGCACTGGGTGGAGCGTCAGGCGGGTACGTCGCCTCGCATCGTGACATCGTCGCCCTGCTGCGACAGCGCTCGCGTCCGTACCTGTTCTCGAACACGCTCGCCCCGGCGATCGTCGCGGGCACTCTCACCGCGCTCGACCTCGTGGAGGGCTCGGCGGATCTGCGCGCCCGGCTGCGGGAGAATGCAGCGCTGTTCAGAGAGCGGATGACGGAGGAGGGCTTCGACCTGCTGCCGGGGGAGCATCCGATCGTGCCGGTCATGTTCGGCGACGCCGCGCAGACCGCGGAAATCGCGGCGGCCATGCAGAAGCACGGTGTGTACGTGACGGCTTTCAGCTTTCCGGTGGTGCCGCGCGGTCTCGCGCGCATCCGCGTGCAGCTCTCGGCCGCACACACCGCCGAGCAGGTGGAGCGCTGCGTCGCCGCTTTCGTGGCCGCCCGCGCCGCCGTCGACTGACGCGGCGCTCCAGCCACGCAGTCTCTCCCGCCACGCAGTCTCTCCCGCCACGCAGTCTCTCCGGCACGCAGTCTCTCCCGCCGACACCCCGGGCTGCCGTCGAGACCCCGTGCTGCATGCGTCTGCAGCACGGGGTCTCGACGAGGAACCGGGGTCTCGGCGCCAGATCAGGCACGCGAATGCAAGAAGATCTTTGCAAAGAAAAGCTTGCAAAGAAAGCTTTGCAAGAGTAGCTTTGCATGCATGACCGAGAACGAGTACGGACGCACGCTGGAGCCGGGTGCGCTGAAGGCGCTGGCGCATCCGCTGCGCGTGCGGATCTATGATCTGCTCAGTGAGCGCGGCCCGCAGACGGCCAGCAGTCTCGCGGAGCTGATCGGGGAGACCTCGGGAGCCACGAGCTACCACCTGAGGGCACTGGCCGCGCAGGATCTGATCCGCGAGGTGCCCGGTCGGGGCACAGCGCGCGAGCGATGGTGGGAGCGACCCAAGGGACGCATCAATCTGCCGGGGCCGGACGAGATGATGACTCCGTCGAGTCGGGCCGCGGCGCAGATCGTCACGGCCGAGTTCCTGCGACTGCGTCACCGGACGCTGATGGACTACATCAACCGTCCCGAGCCCGAGCAGCCTGACGGGTGGCACGACGCCGGACTCATCATGACGACGATGCTCGACATCACTCCCGAGCAGATGACTGACGTCAAACAGCAGCTCTCGGATGTGGTGGATGCCGCGATCAAGCGCTACGCCGGGCAGGAGTCCCAGCCCGGAACCCGAAGGGTGACTCTGCGCGCCGAGATCTTCGACCTTCCCCGGGTGGGAAGCACCCTCGTGACCGACAAGGAGCGATCATGACCAGTGCGACGCTTCGTCTCGCCGCGCCCACTGCCATCGAGCGCGGGCTCAAGGCCTTCGCCGAGGCGATCTCACGCCATGTGGACCGCCGCATCGCCCTGCGTGCAGAACGTCGTGAGATCGCGGTCGACGTGCTGCGCGAGCAGCGCGCGCGCCGGCACGACCCGCGTGCCCTCGACCTCGCCCTGCTCTCACTGGGCTCACGTCCCCGCTGACAGTGCGCCTGAGTGCCTCGACCGGTCAGCGCCCGGCCTGCAGGCGCAGTCCAGCCAGCAGCAGGTCGAGACCGCTGACGAATTGGTCGCGGTCGTCGTGACCGTCGAACTCGTCGATGATGTGGTGGATGTACGGGAATCGGTCCTTGTCGAGCGCGCGCCATTGCGCCGTCGCGCCGGCCAGGTACTCCGCTTTGCTCATCTCGCCGGAGGTCACGGATTCAGGCGGCTGCTGCCCCATGTCCGCGGCGGTTCCGACCACGAAGCCGACCACGGCAGAGGTCGCGTGAAAGGACTGCCGGGGAGACAGCTCGAGACGCATGACCTGCTCGCCGATAAGCTCGTACAGCTGCAGCGAGTGGGTCTGGGTAGCCGTGTCTCGCAGCACGTATGCCCCCAACCAGGGCCGGTCCGCGATCGCGTCGAACATCGCCAGGCCGATGGTGCGAAGGTCCTCGATCGGATCGCCGACGCCGACGCCGTCCACCGTCTTCAGCACCCCGGCCAGCACGGAGTCCGCGGCGAGGTCGAGCAGCTCTTCGCGTCCTGAGACGTACCAGTAGACGCTGGCGACGCCTCCGCCGAGGCGTGCTGCGAGAGTGCGGAAGGTCAGTCCCTGTGCGCCGGACTCGTCGAGGATCGCCACGGCTCCGGCCAGTACGGATTCGAGGGAGTGGGTGGCGCGGGAACGCGCGCGCGTGCTGCGGACGCGCGAGGGCGCTTCACGCGGTTGCGGGGAGGGTGCCATGGCTCCATCCCACCACATGCTGGGACTCGATCGGGGAGCGGCTTGCGAGGTATCGAACATTGTTCTATTCTATCGAACGGCGTTCGAGACCGAACACTGTTCGATAACTGATCCGAGGCATCCATGAGCACGACAACCGCCGCCGTCCCCACCCGCACCTACACATCGATGAAGGCTGCGTGGATTCCCCTCGCCGCGCTGTGTCTGGCGTTCTTCGTCGAGATGGTCGACAACACCCTGCTCTCGATCGCGCTGCCGACGATCGGGCGCGATCTCGGCGGCGACACGACCTCGCTGCAGTGGATCACCGGCGCCTACTCGTTGACCTTCGGCGGGCTGCTGCTGACCGCGGGGTCGATCGCCGATCGCTTCGGGCGACGCCGGGTGCTGCAGATCGGCCTGGCACTGTTCGGCCTGATCAGTCTCGTCGTGCTGCTCGTCAGCACCACGGGCGAACTCATCACGCTGCGCGCCGCACTGGGGATCGCCGCCGCGATGATGGCGCCGATCACCAACTCCCTCGTGTTCCGGCTGTTCGACGATGACAAGCTGCGCATGCGCGCGATCACCCTCATGATGGTCGTCGGGATGTCGGGCTTCGTCCTGGGCCCGCTGCTCGGGGGAACCATCCTCGCGCACCTGCCCTGGCAGTGGCTGCTGCTCGTGAATGCGCCGATCGCGCTCATCGCCAGCATCGGGGTCCACTTCGGCGTGCCCGCCGACACGGCCGATGGGCTCACGAAGGACCGGCTCGACCTGCCGGCCGCGGCGCTCAGCATCCTCACCATCGGACTTGCCTGCTATGCGCTCACGAGCGGTGTCGAGAACGGCTGGATCTCGCCGATCACGATCGCCGTCGTCGCCGGGGCCGTGGTCTCCCTCATCCTGTTCATCCTCCGCGAGCGGCGAGCCGCGTCGCCGATGCTCGATCTGTCGCTGTTCCGCCTGGGTGCTGTGCGGGGTGCGGCGATCGCCCAGGTCGGCACGTCGGTCGCGATGGCGGGCGTGATGTTCGCACTGATCCTGCACTTCCAGTACGCCTGGGGCTGGTCGCCTCTGCAGGCGGGTCTGGCCAACCTGCCCCTCATCGCCACGATGATCCTCGCCACTCCCGTCACCGAACGGCTCATCCGCCGATTCGGCCACCGCATCTCGTGCCTGATCGGCGCGGTGCTGCTGGCGGCGGGACTCGCCCTGATGGCGTGGGCGGTCGAGCAGGACTACATCGCGATCGCCATCGCGATGGTGGTGATGACCACGGGGCTGCGCACCGTGATGACGATCTGCGCCGTCGCGCTGGTCGGTGCCATGCCCGACAATCGCACCTCGATGGGTGCGGCGATGAACGACACCGCGCAGGAAGTGGGCACCAGCGTGGGCACCGCTGTGGTCGGCACGCTCATCGCGGTGCTCGTCACGCGGGTGCTGCCCGACGGGGCATGGAGCCCCGAGCTGACGGCATCCTTCTTCCATGGCGAGCAGATCGTGTTCATCGTGCTCGCCGTCGCGGTCGGGATCATCTCGGGGTTCGGCGCGTTCACGCTGACGGACGCGCACACCGTCGACGAGCACCCGGCGCCCACGCCTTCGGTCGATGCGGTGATCGACGAGTCGGTGCGGTGATCGACGAGAAGGGGTGAGCGCCGCGCGGGCGGTTCAGCGCGTCGAGGCGACTGCGGGGGCGGCCGTCGTCGCGGGCGGCTTGGCCCGCGTGGGCAGTGCGACGCAGACTCCCACGGCGACCACGGTGAATCCGACAGCCCACCAGAACGCGGTGTCGAACCCGGCCGCGAGCTCGGCCAGTCCGGTCGCACCGCTCGTCGTCGCCTCGAGGATGACCGCGAGGATCGCCGTGCCGAAGGCGCCGCCGAGCTGCTGCGCGAGTCGGGTGATGATGCTCGCGTGCGGTACCTCGTCGCGTTCGAGACCGACGAAGGCGACCGACATCATCGGGATCATCAGGGTGCCCATGCCGAAGCCGCGCACCAGCAGGGCGACCATCAGCCAGAGCGTGTCCGTGGCGGCGTCCGCGACGGCGAAGGGGATCGTGGCCAGGCCCATGACGACGAAGCCGGCGATCGCCACGGTGCGCGCTCCGAGCGAGTCGGTCAGTCGACCGGCGATTGTGCGACTGAGCAGCGCGCCGACGCCCTGGGGGATCAGCAGCAGCGCCGCGGTGAGCACGTCGGTGCCGCGGACGATCTGGAAGTAGAGCGGCAGCAGCAGCATCGATCCGTAGAGAGCGGCGCCGGACAGGAACAGGATCGCACCGGAGGCGGCGACCGTCCGCCGTCGCAGCAGCCCCACATCGATCAGTGACCCGGCACGTCGCCGCACCTGGCTGAACACGAATGCCACGGCCAGTGCGATCCCGACGGCCAGGGGGAGCCACACGTCTGCGCGGGAGAATCCGCCGTCCTGGCCGACGTTCGACAGTCCGTAGAGGATGCCGACGAGCGCGGGCGAGATGAGCACAAGCCCCACCCAGTCGAGTGCGGGTCGGCTGCGCGGCGGGTCGGAGGGGAGGAACCGCCAGGCCAGCGCGAGACCGACCAGGCAGAAGGGCACGTTGATCCAGAAGATCCAGTGCCAGTCGAGCCAGGTGAGCACGAGTCCGCCCAGGGTCGGGCCGATGATGGGACCGAGTGCTGCCGGAAGGCTGACCATCGCCATGAGGCGTCCGAGGCTCGCGCCGGCGGGAACCTGCTGCACAGCCAGCGTCGCCATGAGCGGCATCATCATCCCGCCGCCGATGCCCTGCACGATGCGGAAGGCGATCAGGCTGGGGGCATCCCACGCCAGGCTGCATGCGATCGAGGCGAGCAGGAAGATCGTGAGCGCGATCATCCACAGGCGCTTTCCGCCGAGCCGAGCCTGGGCCCATCCGACGATCGGGATGGCGACGCCCAGGGCGAGCAGATACGCCGTGGTCACCCACTGGATGGTGCTGACCGGCACGTCGAGATCAGTTGCGAGCGTGGCCAGCGCGACGCTCATGATGGTGCCGTCGAAGATGACGGCGAGGCCGCCGGTCACGAGCACCAGGGCGGAGATGATGGCGCTGCGCGGGACGGCGGGCGCTGTGGGGGTAGTCATGCGAGCTCCTTCGAATAAGATACAGATGTGTATCTACCGTTGGGGAGTGTACGCGCGTCGGATAAGATACACAAATGGATCTTGAAAAGCCGGCGAGGCGCCGCCGAGGGCAGGAGCTCGAAGACGCCATTCTCGTTGCAGGCTGGGATCAGCTGGTCGACGGCGGGTACAACGCCTTCACCATCGACGCCGTCGCGGAACGGGCGGGCACCAGTCGTTCGGTGATCTATCGCCGCTGGCCCGAGCGCGACGATCTGCTGGAGGCGGCGCTCACGCACGGACTGAATCAGGGGCGAGAGATGACCCCGCCCGACACGGGCAGTCTGCGCGGGGACATGATCGAGGCCCTGCGACGGTCCAACCGGCTGCGCGGTTCGATCGCGCCGCTGATGAGCGTCTTCATGGGCGCCTACTACGCCGATTCAGGCCGGACCTTCGCCGAGGTGCGCGAACGCGCGCTGGGGCCGCGTGGCGGCGGTCCGCTCGATGTCATCCTGGAGCGGGCGATCGCCCGGGGAGAGGCTGACGCCGCCAAACTCACCCCGAGGGTGCGATCCGTCGCGGTCGACCTGTTCCGTCATGAGATGCTCATCACCGCCGCGCCGCTGACCGATGAGGTGCTCATCGAGATCGTCGACGAGGTGTTCCTGCCGCTGGTACGGCCCGATCGCCGGTGACGGGGGAGTGCGCCTCTAGTCCTCGAAGGGGCGCGCGACGACCTCGCCGGATGCCGTGAGCAGGACCTCCCACCCGGCATCCAGTTCCGCCAGCGGCCGGCCCTCCAGCCAGGTGAGGGTCCAGTGCCCGCTCGAGCCGCGTTCCTCGACCTCGGCGATCGCCGGGCGCAGCTCGGCGGGCACGGATGCCGGCGGCTGCGTCCCGGTCGCCCAACGCGTGCCGAGCTGCATCACTGCTCCGCCGGAGCCAGCTCGATGGCCGTGACGGCCAGCTCGTCGGCCTCCACGACGGTGAGCTGCGCGATGCGGCCGACGGCCCGCAGGTCATCGGCGGCGGCACGCAGAGCCTCTGCCTTGGCCGGTGGCGCGGCGATGGTCGCGCTCGCGACCGGGGTCTTCTGCGAGGCCTTGGCCTCGGTCTTGGCCCGGCGGATGCCGATCAGCGCCTCGCTGGCGACGGAGAGCACGGTCGGGTCGCCGTCGAGTCCCATCGGCTGCGGCCATTCGGAGGTGTGGATCGAGCCGTCCTCGAACCACGACCAGGCCTCCTCGGTTGCGAAGGACACGATCGGGGCCAGCAGGCGAAGCAGGGTCGACAGTGCCAGGCGCAGGGCGAGTGCGGCGGATGCCTGTCCGACATCCGTCTGGTCATAGGCGCGCTCCTTGACGAGTTCGAGGTAATCGTCGCAGAAGGTCCAGAAGAACGCCTCAGTCACCTCCAGAGCCTTGGCCTGGTCGTAGTTCTCGTACGCGGCGGTGGCCTCACGGGTCACGGCGTCCAGCGTCGCGAGCATGGCGGCGTCCAGCGCGTGGGTGATCTGAGCGCCCTCGGGAACGGGGAAGGACAGCACGAACTTCGCCGCGTTGAGGATCTTGATCGCCAGGCGACGGCCGATCTTCACCTGCGTCGGGTTCTGCGGGTCGAAGGCCGCGTCCATGCCCAGGCGGCTGGATGCCGACCAGTAGCGCACGGCATCCGAACCGTGCTTGTCGAGGATGTCGGCGGGGGTGACCACATTGCCCTTGGACTTGGACATCTTCTTGCGGTCCGGGTCGACGATGAAGCCGGAGATCGCGGCGTTGCTCCAGGGGGCGCGCTGGTCCTCGAGTGTCGAGCGCAGCATGGTCGAGAACAGCCAGGTGCGGATGATGTCCTGGCCCTGCGGGCGCAGGTCGAACGGCGCCACCAGATTCCACAGCTCTTCGTCGCGCTGCCAGCCGCCGGCCAGCTGCGGGGTGAGCGAGGAGGTCGCCCAGGTGTCGAAGATGTCCTGTTCGGCCACGAAGCCGCCCGGCACGCCGCGCTGGTCCTCGGTGTAGCCGGCCGGCACGTCGGTGGTGGGATCGATGGGCAGCGCCTCGTGCGCCGGGGTGAGCACGCGGTCGTAGTCGCGCTCGCCGTCCTCGTCGAGGCCGTACCAGATCGGGATCGGCACGCCGAAGAAGCGCTGACGCGACACCAGCCAGTCGCCGGTGAGTCCGCCGACCCAGTTCTCGTAGCGCACCCGCATGAAGTCGGGATGCCAGGACATCTGCTTGCCGTTATCCAGCAGCCGGTCGCGCAGTTCGGTGTCGCGAGCGCCGTTTCGGATGTACCACTGGCGGGTCGAGACGATCTCGAGCGGGCGGTCGCCCTTCTCGAAGAACTTCACGGCGTGACTGAAGGGCTTGCCCACCTCGATGAGCTCACCGGACTCGCCCAGCAGCTCCACGACGGCCTTGCGGGCGCTGAAGACGGTCTTGCCCGCCAACTGCGCGTAGGCGGCCCTGCCCGCCTCCGAAGCGATCGCCTCGGGGGCCTCGGCCAGCACGCGGCCGTCCTTGCCGAGGATCGTGCGGTTGGGCAGGTCCAGCTCGCGCCACCACACGATGTCGGTGACGTCGCCGAAGGTGCAGATCATCGCGATGCCGGAGCCCTTGTCGGGCTGGGCGAGGTGGTGCGCGAGCACGGGCACCTCGACGTCGAAGATCGGAGTGCGCACCGTGGTGCCGAAGGAGGCCTGGTAGCGCTCGTCGTCGGGGTGCGCGACCAGCGCGACGCAGGCGGCCAGCAGCTCGGGGCGCGTGGTCTCGATGTGGATGTCGCCGGAGCCATCGGTGCGGTGGAAGGCCAGCCGGTGATACGCGGCCTGCTGCTCGCGGTCCTCGAGCTCGGCCTGCGCGATCGCCGAGCGGAAGTCGATGTCCCACAGCGTCGGCGCGAGTGACTGGTACGCCTCGCCGCGGTCCAGCCCGCGCAGGAACGCCAGCTGGCTCTGCCGGATCGTGTCATCGGAGATGGTGCGATAGGTCTGAGTCCAGTCGACGCTCAGGCCCAGCTGGCGGAACAGCGCCTCGAACTGCTTCTCGTCCTCGATGGTCAGCTTCTCGCACAGCTCGATGAAGTTGCGGCGGCTGATGGGCAGCTGGTCGGCCGCACGTGAGGACTTGTTGTCGCCGCCCTCGAACGGGGGCGCGAAGTCGGGGTCGTAGGGCAGCGTCGGATCGCACCGCACACCGTAGTAGTTCTGCACACGGCGCTCGGTGGGCAGGCCGTTGTCGTCCCAGCCCATCGGGTAGAACACGCTCTTGCCGCGCATGCGCTCGAAGCGGGCCTTGATGTCGGTGTGCGTGTACGAGAACACATGGCCGATGTGCAGGCTGCCGGATGCCGTCGGCGGGGGAGTGTCGATCGAGTAGACGCCCGCGCGGCCGGCCGCCGCGGCGCGGGAGCGATCGAACAGGAAGATGCCCTGCTCGGACCAGCGCTCACCCCACTTCGCTTCCAGGCCTTCGAGGACGGGCTTGTCGGGGATCTGGTTCGATGCGGACGCGGCCAAGACGTTCTCCTTGAGCGATGTGTGCGGCACTGTGTGAGCGTGCCTGAGTGTGGGGTGTCCGAGAAGTCTATCGGCTGACCTGCCGAGCGTCGTTGATCGACCGCGTCCAAGAACTGCGGGTAGTATGGGGTGCTCCCCTTCCCGCACTTTTCCGAGGTTCCCGAATGCCTTCTCTTCCCGTGCGTCTTCTTCCTCTCGCAGCGCTCGCCGCGGCATCCGCTCTGGTTCTCAGCGCCTGCGCAGGTCCGGCATCCGACGGCACCGCGGATGCCGCCGCGAACACCGATGCCGAACTCACCTGGGCGATCGAGGGGGCCAACCTCGCCAACGGGCACATGGACCCGCAGACCAGTCAGCTCGACGTGTCGGCGATGGTGCAGCGCCAGGTGCTGGACTCGCTGGTGTTCCAGGAGGCCGACGGCTCGTTCTCGCCGTGGCTGGCCAGGAGCTGGAAGGTCTCCGACGACGGCAAGGCCTACACCTTCGAGCTGCGCGACGATGTGACCTTCAGCGACGGGACCGCGTTCGACGCCGCCGCCGTCAAGGCGAACTTCGATCGCATCGTGGATCCGAAGACCGAGTCGGCGCAGGCGGCCAGCATGCTCGGCGGCGACCTGTACGCCGGGACGAAGGTCATCGGCGACCACACCGTCGAGGTCGACTTCGCGCAGCCGTACGCCCCCTTCCTGCAGGCCGCCAGCACCGCGCAGCTGGGCTTCTGGTCTCCGAAGGTGCTGGAGTCGTCGGCGGATCAGCTCAAGGCCGGCGGCCCGGACGTGTCGATCGGCACCGGTCCGTTCGTGCTCAGCGAGTACACCGCCGACCAGGAGCTCGTCTTCACCCGCAACGACGATTACGCCTGGGGCCCGGACGGGGTGAAGGCGCCGAAGATCAAGACGCTGCGCGTGGAGATCCTGCCCGAGGCGTCCGTGCGCGCCGGCGTGCTGAGCTCGGGTGAGGCGCAGGTCGCCAGCAAGCTGCCGCCGAATGTCGTCTCCGGTCTCGGAGGCGACATCACGGTCGCGTCGAAGGAGTACCCGGGCCTGCCGTACTCGCTGTTCCTCAACGAGAAGTACGGCGTCTTCGCAGACCAGAACGTCCGCAAGGCGTTCGAGCTGTCCATCGACGTGGATGCCGCGGTCGAGCAGATCTTCTTCGGCCAGTTCCCGCGCGCCTGGAGCATCCTCGGCCCCACCACCCCCGGCTACGACCAGTCGCTCGAGGGCACGTGGGTGTTCGACGCCGACAAGGCGAGCGCGCTCCTGGATGAGGCCGGCTGGACAGAACGCGGCGAGGACGGCATCCGGGTGAAGGACGGCAAGCGTCTCTCCGCCCGCTGGATCGCCTGGACCCCTGTCTCCGACGACCGCACGGCACTGGCCAACGCGATCCAGTCCGACCTGAAGAAGGTCGGCTTCGAGATCGTCCGCGAGACGCTGGAGCCGGCCGCGTACAACGAGCAGTACGGCCCCAAGACCTACGACATCACCGATTGGGAGTTCTCCGGCGTGGATGCCGATCTGCTGCGCAGCCACCTGGGCACCGACGGCTTCCAGAACGCATCGCAGGTCAGCGACCCGGCCGTGGACGAGATGCTCGCCCAGGGGCTGGCGACCAGCGACACGGCCGAGCGCGCGGCGATCTACACCGAGCTCCAGCAGTGGAACGCCGAGCACGTCGCCATCGTGCCGCTGTACGTCGCCTCGCAGATCACCGCGTCCGCGAAGGGCGTGCAGGGTCTGAGCTACGACCTGTACGGGCGTCCGCTGTTCTACGACGTGAGCCTCGCCGACTGACATCCTTGTCGATGTGACACGTCTGCTGAGCAGGATCGCGGGGATCGCAGCATCCGCCGTCTTCGTGCTGTGGGGTGCCGCGACACTGGCGTTCCTCGCGTTCCGGGTGATCCCCGGTGACGCCGTCTCGGTGATGCTGGGCCCGCAGGCCCAGGTCAGCGAGCAGGTGAAGGCGGGCATCCGCGCGGATCTGGGCCTGGACCGCCCGCCGCTGGAGCAGTACCTCGGCTATCTCGGCGGGCTGCTGCACGGCGATCTCGGACGCTCGTATCAACTGCGACTGCCGGTCACCGAGGTGATCGGGCGTCAGCTGGGTCCGACCCTGCAGCTGACCGCCGCGGCGCTGCTGATCGCGCTCGTGCTCGCCTTCGCCGTCGCACTGTTCGCCCGGCGCGGCGTGGCGCGTGCTGCGGTCGTCACCGCCGAGCTGATCGTGCTGTCGTCTCCGGTGTTCTGGATCGGGCTCCTGCTGCTGGCGGTGTTCGCCTTCGGTCTGGGCTGGTTCCCCGTCGCGGGTTCCCGGAGTGCGGCCACCATCGTGTTGCCCGCGGTGACGCTGGCGCTGCCGGTCGCCGCGCTGATCGGGCAGGTGCTGCGCGATGGCATCGATCAGGCCGAGCGTCAGCCGTTCGCCGAGACCGTGCGGGCCCGTGGTGCGGGCCCGGCGCGGCTCGTGCTGCGGCACTCGCTGCGGCACGGGGCGGCGAACACGCTGACCCTCACCGCCTACCTGGTGGGCTCGCTGCTCGGGGGTGCGGTGCTCGTCGAGACTGTCTTCGCGCGGCCCGGGCTCGGCAGGGTGACGCTGGCCGCGATCGTCAACCGCGACCTGCCGGTGGTCGCCGGGATCATCATGCTCAGCGCCCTGGTGTTCGTGGTCGTCAACGTGGCGGTCGAGCTGCTGCATCCGCTGCTCGATCCGCGACTGCGTGAGCGGGTCGCGTCCTTCGGCCGCGGCCCCCTGGGGGAGCGCCGATGAGGGCGCGCACGGTCGGGATGTGGGCGGCCGCAGCGTTCCTCGCGGTCGTGGCGCTCGCCGCCCTCGCACCGGGCCTGCTGGCCGGGCAGGATCCGCTGCAGACCGACGTGCGCGCCGCCCTGCAGCCGCCGAGCGCCGCGCACCTGTTCGGCACCGACCAGTCGGGTCGCGACGTGTTCGCGCGGGTCGTGCACGGCACCGCCCGCTCGGCGGGGATCGGCCTGCTGGCGACGGTGCTCGCGCTCGCCGTCGGACTGGTGGTGGGGGCGCTGTCCGGCATCTCCCCGCGGGCGGTCGACGCGGTCACGATGCGGATGACCGACATCCTGCTCGCCTTCCCGGAGTTCCTCGTCGCTCTCATCGTCGTGGCGGTGCTGGGACCGGGCGGGGTGAACGTCGCGATCGCGGTGACGGTGGCCGCGGTGCCGGTGTACATCAGGCTTGCGCGCACGCAGACCAGGACGCTGAGGGTCGCCGAGCACGTCGAGGCGGCCCGCATCCTCGGCGTCGGACGGATGCACGCGTTCGCACGGCACGTGGTGCCCGGCGTGTTCGGGGCGCTCAGCGTGCTCGCCACCATCGGGATCGGCTCGGCGATCCTGGCTGCGGCCGGGTTGAGTTTTTTGGGACTCGGGCCCGCCGAGCCTCAACCGGAGTGGGGGCTGATGCTCGCGGGCGGGCGCAACGTGCTCGGGCAGGCCTGGTGGATCTCGGTCTTTCCCGGACTCGCGATCACGCTCACCGTGATCAGCGCGACGGTCATCGGCCGCACGCTGCGCGCCCGGGCGGACGGGAGCGCGTCATGACCGCTGTGAACGTGCAGGGGCTGCGGATCCGGATCTCCGGTCGCAGCGTCGTCGACGATGTGAGCTTCACCGTGCAGCCGGGGGAGTGCGTGGCGATCGTCGGCGAGTCCGGTGCCGGCAAATCGCTCACCGCCCGCGCACTGCTCGGACTGCTTCCCGCGGGAGCCGTATCGACGGCATCCCGTCTGGAGATAGCGGGAGCAGAGGCCGCGCTGCTGGGCGAACGCGGCTGGAGGATGCTGCGGGGCCGCTCCATCGCCCTGGTCTCCCAGGACGCGCTGGCAGCCCTGGACCCGCTGCGGCGGATCGGGCGCGAGATCGCCGAGCCCATGCAGATCCACGGGCTGCACGCCGACGGCCGGGATGCGCGGGTGCTCGACCTGCTGGCCTCGGTGTCGATGCCCGACCCCCAGCGGCATGCACGCAGCCGCCCGCACGAGCTGTCGGGTGGGATGCGCCAACGGGCATTGATCGCCTCCGCGCTCGCCGCGGACCCTGCCGTGCTGGTGGCGGACGAGGCGACGACGGCTCTGGACGCCACTGTGCAGGCGCGCATCCTCGACCTGCTGCGCCGTATCGCCGACGAGGGCACGGCCGTCGTGTTCATCAGCCATGACTTCGCCGCCGTGCGCCGCGTCGCCGACCGCGTGCTGGTGATGCAGGGCGGGGCGATCGTGGAGCAGGGCGCCGTCGACGAGGTCATGCGCGCGCCGCGCTCCGAGTACACCCGGGCGCTGGTCGCGGCCAGCACGCCGGAGCCGCGCCTCTCGCGGAGCGCCGTGAGCGTTCCGCTGCTGCAGGCGCAGGGTCTTTCGGTGACGTTCGATCGCCCCGCCGTCGTCGCGGCGAGCTTCACGCTCTCCGCCGGACGGACGCTCGGTGTCGTGGGTGAATCGGGCTCGGGCAAGACCACTCTCGCCCGGGTGCTGGTGGGCGTTCAGCATCCGGATGCCGGTGAGCTGGCGTGGACGTCTCCGCAACGCGTGCAGCTCGTGCACCAGAACCCGCTCGGGGCTTTCGACCCGCGGTGGACCATCGCCCGGTCCCTGACCGAGGCGCTGCAGGCCGCCGGGGTGCCCCGTGCGGAACGGCCCGGTCGGGTCTCAGGCCTGCTCGCCGAAGTCGGACTCGATCCCGAGTCGGCCCGTCGGCGACCCCGGGAGCTGTCGGGCGGGCAGCGGCAGCGTGCGGCGATCGCCCGTGCGCTCGCCGCGGACCCGACCGTGCTGGTGCTCGACGAGCCGGTCTCGGCCCTCGACCCGACAGTCCGCGAGCGTGTGCTCGAGCTGCTGGACCGGCTGCAGCGGGAGCGTGCGCTGACGATGGTGTTCGTCTCGCACGATCTCGCGGTGATCGCGGCGGTGTGCGATGACGTGCTCGTGATGCAGGACGGGGCGATCGTCGAGCAGGGCCCGGTGGCGGACGTGTTCGCCGCTCCCCGGCATCCGTTCACCCGGGAACTGCTCGCGGCGGGTTCCTGAACAGGCGCGCTGGTGATCCGGCGTCGGTTCTCCGCGCGTCTCGCGCGGCGATCTGCGCTTCGCGCGGACGGATGTGTGGGAGTTCTCCGCGGGAGCTGCATCTCTCCGCGCGACGCGCACGTCTGCGAACGGCCCTGCGTCAGTCGCGCAGGTCAATGCCCGCGGAGGCGGCGAATGCCGGGGCGAGCAGCTCGGCCTGGCGGTACGTCAGGGTCGTGCCGCGCAGGGATGCCACGTCGAGGAAGGACAGCGCGTCCAGTCCTCGCAGGTCGACGTGCTCGGCGCGCAGGCCGCGCGTGTCGACCTCGTCCGACCGCGTGTCGGTGAAAGCGAGGCGGGTCAGCGTGGCGCCGGGCAGGTCGAGCGCGGTGATCTGGCACGAGTCGATGCGCACATCCCTGACCTGTGCGGCCGCGAGGGTCAGGTAGTCGACGCGCACGCCGTGCAGCTCCAGCTCGCCGATGCGGGCATCGCTCAGATCCAGGGTGCCGATCCGGCCGCCGGAGATGCGCACCCTGCGAAGATTCGCCGACCGTGCAGGCAGATCCGCGATCCGCAGCTCCTGCAGCACGACATCCATCAGGGTCGCCCCGCGCAGGTCCAGGGTGTCGGCTGTTCCGGTGAGCACGCACTGCTCGAGCGTCGAGTGCGCGAGATCCGCATCTCCGTCGAGCTGGATGCGCGAGGCGATGAGATCTGCATTGCGTCGCGGCTGCGCGATGTCCAGATGCTCGGGCAGGTCCGGCGCGGAGACCAGGGGCGGGCGGAGGTCATCACTGCGTCGAGCCATGCGCTCGACTCTAAGCGAGCCTCTGCCGTCCTTGCATCCAGGGGCGCTGCCAGCCGCTCGACGCGCGGGAGAACGCGGTTCACGCGGACGGGATGCCGTGGATGATCCGCGCGAGGCGAATTTCGCCGCGTGGGGTGTCGTACGCGGCAGATCCGCGCGCTGCAGTCATCCGCCCTCCACATTCTCGGGGATCTGGGGAGTTGTGCACAGATCGTGGGAATTGGGGCATCCGTCTGCGGTCGGAGCGGGCACGCTGTCCGGATGACCTTCCGGATCACCGAACTCATGGACTTCATCTGCGACAGTGGCGGCATCGTGCGCGCATCTCGCGTGACCGAGCGCGGATTCGGCCGACAGGTCGTGGACCGCGCGATCGCGGGCGGAATGCTCACGCGTCCGCGCCGCGGATGGCTCGCCGCGCCCAGCGCGCCGAGGATGCTTCGTGATGCCGCGCGATTCGGCGTCGTACTCACATGCCGCACGGCGGCGCAGCACTACGGACTCTGGTTGCACGACAGCGAGGACGATCCGCACATCGCAGTTCCCGCGAATCGGACCGGACATGTCAGGGTCCTGGCGAAGGTCCATTGGGGCAGGCCGCTGGTTCCGCGGCATCCGGATGCCTTGATCGACTCCATCGAGAACGTGCTGGCCTTCATCGCCGAGTGCGAGCCGTTCGAACAGGCGCTTGCGACGTGGGATTCGGCGTTCAACAAAGGACTGGTCGAGATGGCGGCGATGTCCAGGCTGTCACTGCGTCCCGCGGCCCGTCGTGTGCTGGCGGAAGCCAGCCCCTTTGCGGATGCCGGTCTGGAGACGTACCTGCGGGTCAGATTGCGATGGCTGCGGCTGCCGCTGCGAATTCAGACCTGGATCCATGGGCATCGCGTCGACGCGCTGATCGGCGCGCGGCTCGTGCTTCAAATCGATGGCAAGCATCACGTCGGCGCTCAACGCTCCGAGGACATAAAGCACGACGCCGAGCTCCTGCTGCTCGGCTACCACGTCATCCGGGTGTCGTACGCGCAGGTGATGTTCGACTGGCCTATGGTTCAGGACCTCATCATGCGTGCGGTTGCACAGGGGCTGCACCTCGCAGCCTGAGCCGCCGGCTGTTCGGCGCGGAGTAATGCGCTTGCCGCGGGCAGAATCTGGAGTTGGATCCGCGCGAAGCGCATTTCTCCGCGCGAAGCGCCCGGCGCGACGGCCAGAAGCGCATGGTCAACAGGGCTGCGGACTGACGTAGAATGGCCGGACAAGCACTGATCCGGACATCACCGGGGAGCTCTCGGAAGAACGGTCGCAAGACCAAGTAGAACCGAGCGGGGCAGGCCCGTCATCGCCGCAGTGAGAGTGGCTTCGCGAGAAGCACGCAGGGTGGTACCGCGGTCCGCGAGGGTCGTCCCGGCAAGCAGCATCCACCCACGACACTGCGAGCAGACATGACCTACCCCCGCACCTCCGGCGCCGCATTCGGCCCGGCCGCCGTCACTCCGAGTCCGCGCTTCCCCGAGATCGAGACCGAGGTCCTCGACTACTGGAAGTCCGACGACACGTTCCGGGCGTCGATCGCGCAGCGCGACGGCGCCGACGAGTGGGTCTTCTACGACGGCCCGCCGTTCGCCAACGGCCTGCCGCACTACGGGCACCTGCTCACGGGGTACGCCAAGGACGTCTTCCCGCGCTTCCAGACCATGCTCGGCAAGAAGGTCGACCGCGTGTTCGGGTGGGACACGCACGGCCTGCCCGCCGAGCTCGAGGCCATGAAGCAGCTCGGCATCACCGAGAAGAGCGAGATCGAGGCCATGGGCATCGACGTCTTCAACGCGAAGGCCCGCGAGTCGGTGCTCGCGTACACGCACGAGTGGCAGGACTACGTCACCCGCCAGGCCCGCTGGGTCGACTTCGACCGGGGCTACAAGACCCTCGACCTGGGCTACATGGAGAGCGTGCTCTGGGCGTTCAAGACGCTCTACGACAAGAACCTCGCCTACGAGGGCTACCGCGTGCTGCCGTACTGCTGGCGCGACGAGACGCCGCTGTCGGCGCACGAACTGCGCATGGACGACGACGTGTACCAGGATCGTCAGGATCCCTCCGTCACCGTGACCTTCCCCCTCGTCGGCGCCAAGGCCGAGACTCTCGGACTGACCGCGGTGCGCGCCCTCGCCTGGACGACCACGCCGTGGACGCTGCCCACCAACCTCGCCCTCGTCGTCGGACCCGGCATCGAGTACGTCGTGCTGCCGGCCGGACCGAACGGAGCCGCCGACATCGTGCCGGGCGACGACCCCGCCGAGAGCGACGCGCACCGCTATCTGCTCGCCCGCGACCTGCTCGGCGGCTACGCGAAGGACCTCGGCTACGAGTCCGCCGACGACGCGCTCGCCGCCGTCGAGAAGACCGTCCTCGGCAGCGAACTCGAGGACGTCACCTACGACCGCCTGTTCGACTACTACGCCGACACCGACACGTGGGGCACCGAGCAGGCCTGGCGGATCCTCGTCGACGACTACGTCACCACCACCGACGGCACCGGCATCGTGCATCAGGCGCCCGCCTTCGGTGAGGACGACCAGCGAGTGAGCACCGCCGCCGGCATCCCGACCATCCTGTCGCTGGACGAGGGCGGAAGGTTCCTGCCGAACGTCACGGATGTCGCCGGTCAGCTCTGGATGGATGCGAACACGCCACTGATCCGTCTGCTGCGCGCGGCGGGCCGGATGCTGCGCGAGCAGAGCTACGTGCACTCCTACCCGCACTGCTGGCGGTGCCGGAACCCTCTGATCTACAAGGCCGTGTCGAGCTGGTTCATCCGGGTCACAGACATCAAGGACGACATGCTCGCGAACAACGAGCAGATCACCTGGGTGCCCGAGAACGTCAAGCACGGCCAGTTCGGAAAATGGCTGGAGGGCGCCCGAGACTGGTCGATCAGCCGCAACCGCTACTGGGGCTCGCCGATCCCGATCTGGAAGAGCGACGACCCCGAGCACCCGCGCGTGGACGCGTACGGATCGCTGGCGGAGCTCGAGCGCGACTTCGGCACGCTGCCGCGCAACCCGCAGGGCGAGATCGACCTGCATCGGCCATACATCGACGAGCTGACCCGGCCGAACCCCGACGACCCCACGGGCAAGAGCACCATGCGCCGCATCGAGGACGTCTTCGACGTGTGGTTCGACTCGGGTTCGATGCCCTACGCGCAGGTGCACTACCCGTTCGAGAACCAGGAGTGGTTCGACTCGCACGCGCCCGCCGACTTCATCGTGGAGTACATCGGGCAGACCCGCGGCTGGTTCTACGTCATGCACGTGCTCTCCACGGCGCTGTTCGATCGCCCGGCGTTCACGGGAGTGAGCTGCCACGGCATCGTACTCGGCAGCGACGGCTACAAGATGTCGAAGTCGCTGCGCAACTACCCGGACGTCAGCGAGGTGCTCGACCGCGACGGCTCGGATGCCATGCGCTGGTTCCTGATGTCGAGCTCGGTGCTGCGCGGTGGAAACCTCGCCGTCACCGAGGAGGGCATCCGTGCCGGGGTCCGCGAGTTCCTGCTGCCGCTGTGGAACTCGTGGTACTTCTTCGCGACCTACGCCAACGCCTCCGGCGGCTACGAGGCGACCTGGCGCACGGACTCGACCGATGTGCTCGACCGCTACATCCTCGCCCGGCTCGGCGACCTCGTCCGCGAGGTGCGCGCCGACCTGGAGGGACTGGACTCCACCACGGCATCCGCTCGCCTGCGCGACTTCGCCGAGGTGCTGACCAACTGGTACATCCGTCGTTCGCGCGACCGTTTCTGGGAGGGCGTCACCGACGACCCGAAGAGCCGCGAGGCGTTCGACACGCTCTACACGGTGCTGGAGACCGTCGCCCGGGTCGCAGCCCCTCTCGTGCCGCTGATCAGCGAGCGCATCTGGCAGGGCCTGACCGGCGGACGCAGCGTGCACCTGACCGACTGGCCGGATGCCGATCGGTTCCCCGCGGCGGACGACGTGCGCGACGCCATGGACGCCGTGCGCGAGCTGTCCAGCGTCGGCAACGCGCTGCGCAAGAAGGAGAAGCTGCGCGTGCGCCTGCCTCTCGCGCGATTGACCGTCGTGTCGCCACTGGCCGGCGACCTCGCCCAGTTCGAGGGCATCCTCCGCGAGGAGCTGAACGTGAAGTCCGTCGAGTTCGTCCAGCTCGCCGACGACACCGCCGCGACCTACGGCATCAGCCACCGCCTCAGCGTCAACGCTCGAGCAGCCGGTCCTCGACTCGGCAAGGACGTGCAGCGCGTGATCGCCGCGGCCAAGGCCGGGCAGTGGAAGGAGTGGAAGGGCGCGGTCATCGCCGGTGGCGTCGAACTGCAGCCCCACGAGTACGAGCTCGCGCTGGAGACCACCGGCCGGCCGGAGGGCGAGGCTCTCGCCCTCGTGCCCTCCAGCGGCTTCATGCTGCTCGACACGGTCACCACGCCGGAGCTGGAGGCCGAGGGACTGGCCCGCGACGCCATCCGTGTCGTGCAGGAGGCGCGCAAGAACGCAGGCCTGGACGTCAGCGACCGCATCGTGCTGGCGCTGAACGCCTCCGCGGAGAACGCCGCGGCGCTGCGGCTGCACTCGGACCTGATCGCGGGGGAGACTCTCGCGATCGGCTTCTCCGTGCAGCCCACCGAGGAGATCGAGGATCTTCTCGCGGATGTCACGAGCCCCGGTGACGGCGTCTTCCGCAGCGGCGCGAAGGCACTGGGTCCGAACAAGGATGCCGTCATCATCACCATCGATGCGACCGCGCAGGAGGAGACCGCGTGAACGACGAACAGCGCGCCGACGCCGTCTACGAAGCGCTTCTCGAGCGTGCGGGGGAGCGCTGGGTCCAGCCGCGCAAGGAGCGCACGGCGCGCATCCTCGCCCTGCTCGATGACCCGCAGCGCACCTACCGCGTCGTGCACATCACCGGGACCAACGGAAAGACCTCCACGGCCCGGATGATCGAGAGCCTGCTGCGCGCCCACGGACTGCGCACCGGGCTGTTCACCAGCCCGCATCTGAAGCGCTTCACCGAGCGGATCATGATCGACGGCGAACCCATCGACGACGGTGCCGTGTCGGATGCCTGGGACGAGATCGAGCCGCTCATCGGCATCGTCGATGCCGAGCTGGAGGCAGCGGGCGACGCTCCGCTGACGTTCTTCGAGCTGCTGACGGTGCTCGCCTTCGTCGCCGCAGCGGACGCGCCCGTCGACGTGCTGGTGCTGGAGGTCGGAATGGGCGGTTCGTGGGACTCCACGAACACCGCCGACGGAGACGTCGCCGTGTTCGCGCCGATCGCGATGGACCACGCCGACCGACTCGGCGACACGATCGAGAAGATCGCCGAGGTCAAAGCCGGCATCATCAAGGACGGTGCGGCCGTCGTGTCCTCCGAGCAGAGACCCGAGGCGGATGCCGTGCTGCGCCGCGTCGCGGAGGAGAGGGGCGCGACCATCGCGTTCGAGGGCGATGCGTTCGGGCTGTCCGCGCAGACTCTTGCGGTCGGCGGGCAGCTGATCAGCATCAAGGGCCTCGCCGGGGCGTACCCCGACGAGTATCTGCCGCTGTACGGCGCGCACCAGGGCCACAACGCCGCACTCGCTGTGGCTGCGGTCGAGTCGCTGATCGGAGGCGGGTCGCAGCCCATCGCGGCGGACATCGTGACCGACGGACTGCAGGGCGCCACGTCTCCTGGGCGGCTGCAGCTGGTCGGGATCGCGCCGACCGTCGTGGTGGATGCCGCGCACAACCCGCACGGTGCGGCATCGCTCGCCCGCGCGCTGGACGACAGCTTCGACTTCGACGAATGGGGTCTGGTGGTCGGCGTCTTCGCGGACAAGGACGCCGGCGGCATCCTCGACGAGCTGCTGCCCGCCGTCAGCGAGGTCTTCGCCACGTCTCCGGACTCCGAGCGCGCGGCCGATGCGGACGCCATCGCCGACCTCGTCGAGCAGCGCGGTCGCCGCGCGAGCGTGCATCCCACGCTCGCCGAGGCGGTCGACGCCGCACGGGAATGGGCGGCATCGTCGGACCGGCGGGCGGTCGTCATCGCCGGCTCCATCGTGCTCGCGGGAGAGGCGTTGCGGCTCTCAGAGGATGAGGACTGGAAGAGCGGGTGGCGCGCATGAGCACTCCGCGGATGCGCGCACCGCGCACGCTGACGCAGAAACTGGGTTCGGTCGTGCTCGGTTTCGAGGCCATCGTGGTGTTCCTCGCAGGTCTCACCGTCTACGGGCTGAAGGCCCTGCCCGAGACGATCCCGCCGTGGTGGGGGATCGTGGGCGGCTCGGTGCTCGCCGTCGCCATGATCGCGCTGGCCGGCGCCATCGCGCGTCCCGGAGCGATCGTGGGGGGCTGGGTGCTGCAGGTGCTCGTGCTCGCCGCGGCGTTTCTCGTTCCCACCATCGCCCTGGTCGCCCTGATTTTCGGCGGCATGTGGGCGTATGCGACGATCGTGGGGGCCCGGGTGGACCGGAAGTCTCCCACCGATACCACCACCGATCCCCACACAGAGAGCGAATGACATGGCCACTGAAGAAACACTCGTCCTCGTCAAGCCGGACGGCGTCGCCCGCGGTCTGACCGGCGACATCCTCGCCCGCATCGAGGCGAAGGGCTACGCGCTCGTCGACATCCGCCTGGTCGAGCCCGACCGCGACCGCCTCGCCGCGCACTACGCCGAGCACGAGGGCAAGCCCTTCTACGAGCCGCTGATCGAGTTCATGATGTCAGGACCGTCCGTGGCGATCCGCCTGGCGGGCAACCGCGTCATCGAGGGCTTCCGCTCGCTGGCAGGCACCACCGACCCGACCGCCGCCGCCCCCGGCACCATCCGAGGCGACTTCGGCCGCGACTGGGGCCTGAAGGTGCAGCAGAACCTCGTGCACGGCTCGGACAGCCCCGAGTCGGCGTCGCGCGAGCTGGGCATCTGGTTCTGACACGGCCCGGATCAATGCTGCGAAGCGGCGTTGGTGCGGGAGCGTGTCAAGGTTGAGCGAGCGCCAGCGAGTCGAAACCATGGCGAATGCGAAGAAGGGGCCGTCCCGCGGGACGGCCCCTTCTTCATGTCATCATGTGTCAGAAGATCAGAACAGCAGTCCGGCCATCTCGCCGAGGAAGTCGAGCCCGGCCAGCTGGGCCATCGCGATGACGATCGCGTAGGCCACGATCGTCATGAGGGGCACCCAGGCCATCATCCCGCCCGCCCAGCGCTGCACGCCCGTCGACCGCGTCAGAGTGCCGTTGCGCAGCAGGTGCACGACGGTCGCGATGAATGTCGGGATCGTCACCGCCCACGTCACCATGCACCACGGGCACAGCACGGCCAGGCTGTAGATGCTCTGGCCGATGAGCCAGCAGATGAAGGCGAACGCTACGAGGATGCCGAGTCCGAACAGGGCCCAGAACCAGCGCGGGAAGCGCACGCCGGCGAGCAGTGCGACACCCATCACGAGCACGGCCATCCAGCCGGCGACGCCGATGAGCGGGTTGGGGAAGCCGAATGCGGCGCCCTGCCAGGAGCCCAGGTTCTTGTCGCACTGGATCAGCACGCTCACGAAGCAGCTGGTCTGCTCTGAGGGATTCTCCAGCAGGAAGAACTTCTCCAGGGTCAGCTGGAATGCCGCCCACCAGCCCACCAGGCTTGCGATGATCAGCCAGATCCCGTACCCGACGTGCCGTGTGCGCTGCGTGGTCATATGCGGATTATCTCAGCGTCGGCTATGCGCTTGACGGGAGTCCGACGCGCGCGTCGCGACGAGGATGCCACCGGCATCGCCGCGAGGTGCGATAATGGCTCGAGATGACATCGCGAGCGTTCGCGGTCGCATCGTCAAGACTTCGGGGTCGTATGCCCCACGCGATCTGGCCTTCGAGCAGATCGCACGCCGATTGAGTTCGCGGTTGCAGTATCGCCGCACGAGTTTCCGCGGCACCCAGTGCCCGCGCAGGGAGTAAGCCAGAGATGGCCGTTGAGAATGATGACAAGACCACCCCTACCCTCGACACGACGCCGGCGCAGCCGGTAGCCGAGGACTCCGCTGTCGCGGAGTCCGTCGTGGACACGGCAGGGACCGAGACCGAGTCGGATGCGGCGGATGCTCCGGCAGACGCAGCAGCACCGGCAGATGAGACCCCTTCTGCACCTGAGGCGACTGCGCAGCCCGAGATCGTCGTCGAGCCTGAGGTCGTCGCAGAGCCCGAGGCCGTCGCGGAGCCCGAGGCGCCGCAGCCGGTGACCGCGGTGAGCCTGGGGCTGATCCCCGAGGTGTTCGTCTCGAAGGTCTCCACGCAGCTGCACTTCTACGCGCCCGAGATCGTTCCGCTGCCGGCATCCACCCGTCGCGACGACGATGACGACCGGGACGATGACGACCGCGGCTCCACGTCCTCGCGTCGCGGCGGCCGTCGCCGTCGTGGTTCGGACGGCGACGACGGTCGCGACGAGCCGCGTCAGCGTCAGCGCACGGTGGAGTACATCACCGAGCCGAAGGCGATCAAGGGCTCGACCCGTCTCGAGGCGAAGAAGCAGCGCCGCCGTGACGGTCGCGATGCCGGAAGGCGCCGCCCTGTCGTCACGGAGGCCGAGTTCCTCGCCCGCCGCGAGGCGGTCGATCGCATGATGGTCGTGCGTGCCAAGAACGGCCGTACGCAGATCGGTGTGGTCGAGGACAACGTCCTCGTCGAGCACTACGTCGCCCGCAACCAGGACGCCTCCCTGATCGGGAACGTGTACCTCGGCCGCGTGCAGAACGTGCTCCCCAGTATGGAGGCGGCCTTCGTCGACATCGGGCGCGGCCGCAACGCCGTGCTGTACTCCGGAGAGGTCGACTGGGACGGCGTCGAGACCGGCAACCAGCCCCGCCGCATCGAGCTGGCGCTGAAGCCGGGCGATCGCGTGCTGGTGCAGGTCACCAAGGACCCGGTCGGCCACAAGGGTGCCCGCCTCACCAGCCAGATCTCGCTGCCGGGACGCTACCTCGTGTACGTGCCGGGCGGCTCGATGAACGGCATCTCCCGCAAGCTCCCCGACAACGAGCGCGCCCGCCTGAAGCGCATCCTCAAGGAGGTGCTGCCGGAGTCCTCCGGCGTGATCGTCCGCACCGCGGCCGAGGGCGCCACCGAGGAGCAGCTGACCCGCGACGTGCAGCGTCTCACCTCGCAGTGGGAGCACATCCAGAAGCTCGTGAAGTCCGCGCAGGGCGCGACCCTGCTGCACGCCGAGCCCGATCTGCTCGTCAAGATCGTCCGCGACGTCTTCAACGAGGACTTCACCCGGATGATGATCCAGGGCGACGAGGAGCATCGCACGATCACCGCCTACCTCGAGAGCGTCGCCCCCGACCTGCTCGAGCGCGTGGAGACGTACACCGACGAGGTCGACCCCTTCGACGCCTACCGCATCACGGAGCAGATCGAGAAGGCGCTGGATCGCAAGGTGTGGCTGCCCTCCGGCGGGTCGCTGGTCATCGACCGCACCGAGGCCATGACCGTCGTCGACGTCAACACCGGCAAGTTCGTCGGATCCGGCGGAAACCTCGAGGAGACGGTCACCAAGAACAACCTCGAGGCCGCTGAGGAGATCGTCCGCCAGCTGCGGCTGCGCGACATCGGCGGCATCATCGTCGTCGACTTCATCGACATGGTGCTCGAATCCAACCGCGACCTCGTGCTGCGTCGTCTGATCGAGTGCCTGAGCCGCGACCGCACGAAGCACCAGGTGGCAGAGGTCACCTCGCTCGGACTCGTGCAGATGACGCGCAAGAAGATCGGACTCGGCCTGCTCGAGACCTTCAGCGAACCGTGCGAGGTCTGTGCAGGACGCGGCGTGGTCGTGCACCACGACCCGGTCGCGAAGCACCGAGCAGGCTCCTCGAGCAGCCAGGGCCGCCGCTCACGCGGATCGTCCTCGCCGCAGTCGAGCCAGCAGTCAGCTCCGGCGCAGCAGGCTCCGGTCGGCGGCGGCACGCACAGCATCACGGAAGGCGCGAAGTCCGCGCTGGCCGTGATCGCGGCATCCACCATCGTCCCGGCGACGGGGGAGCACCCGACGGATGCCGCCGACGTCCCCGCGGTTCCCGCGCCTGCGCCGGCTGAAGCCGAGCGTCCGAAGAAGTCGCGCAGGAAGCGCAGCGGTGAGCGCAAGGGGCCGCGCAGCGAGGCCGAGCAGCTGCTCGACTCGGTGCTGGATGCTCTTCCCGAGCCCAAGGCTCCCGGTCACGGGCGCAACCGACGTCGCGTGACGACGGCGATGCTCACCGCCTCACCGGCGGCGATCAGCGATGCGTCCGACTCGGTCGCGGGCTCGGACACGCAGTCCTGAGGCGATCAGACGCCTGGTGAGCTCCTTGCCTCCGACGTGAACGGCGCCGGAGGCGACGAGCCTGTCCAGTGCGTCTGCGGGCACGTCGTAGTGGTCGAGGTCGAAGGCCCGGTCGGGTATGCCGTTGACCGCCGCGAAGGCGTGCAGCTCGTCCAGACTCTCATCGCTGATCAGGTGCGACCACAGCCGGCCATGAGCGGGCCAGGAGGGATCGTCGATGAGAACGGTCATGCTGCGAGCCTACGGCGGTGACACACCCCGGGTCTCGCTTTGCGGCATCGGCTCCCATCCGGTAAAGTTGTCCTTTGGTGCGAGACCCCTGTGGGCTTTTGAGGTCGCAGGAGAAGCCTTGCGTCTGCACCGTCGCGACGGCGTCGTACGCAAGCGACAGTCTTCCCGTGAGATTCCCGGAGCGATCCGCTCCCCAACGAAACAGGTATGAAGTGGTTTACGCAGTAGTGCGCGCCGGTGGCCGGCAGGAGAAGGTAGAGGTCGGCACGATCGTTCAGCTCGATCGTGTTCAGGCTGCCCAGGGCGAGAAGATCGAGCTTCCCGCCGTCCTTCTCGTCGACGGCGCCACGGTGACCACCGACGCCGACAAGCTGGCGAAGGTCACGGTCACGGCTGAGGTCCTCGGCGACCTCCGCGGACCGAAGATCATCATCCAGAAGTACAAGAACAAGACCGGTTACAAGAAGCGCCAGGGTCACCGTCAGGACCTCACGCGCGTCAAGATCACCGGCATCAAGTAAGCACGGAAGAGGCTCAGACATGGCACATAAGAAGGGCGCGAGCTCGACCCGCAACGGTCGTGACTCCAACGCACAGCGACTCGGAGTGAAGCGCTTCGGCGGCCAGGCCGTCAACGCCGGCGAGATCCTCGTCCGTCAGCGCGGCACCCGCTTCCACCCCGGCGCAGGCGTCGGTCGCGGCGGTGACGACACGCTGTTCGCTCTCGAGGCGGGCGCCGTGCAGTTCGGCACCAAGGGCGGCCGCAAGGTCGTCAACATCGTCGCTGCCGCTCAGTAAGCAGCTGACTTCTCGAGACGGGGCGGGCTTCGGCTCGCCCCGTCTGCGTATCCGCACATCCCTGGGCCGCGCTCAGGCCTCGATCCAACAGGAGCAGCGAAATGGTCACGTTCGTCGATACCGTCACCCTGCATCTGCGTGCGGGCAAGGGCGGCAACGGCTGTGTCTCGGTCCACCGCGAGAAGTTCAAGCCGCTCGGCGGCCCGGACGGCGGCAAGGGCGGCGACGCCGGTGACATCGTGCTGGTCGCCGACCCGCAGGTGACGACCCTGCTGTCGTATCACCACTCGCCGCACCGCAGCAGCGGCAACGGCGGGCCGGGAATGGGCGATCACCGCTCTGGTGCCGACGGAGAGACGCTGGAGCTTCCCGTGCCTCTGGGCACGGTCGTCAAGTCCGACGACGGCGAGGTCCTGCACGACATGCTCACCCCGGGCGAGCGGTTCGTCGTCGCCGAGGGCGGTCGCGGAGGCCTGGGCAATGCGTCGCTGGCCTCGCCGAAGCGCAAGGCGCCGGGATTCGCCCTGCTGGGCACGCCCGGCGTCGAGACATCGATTCTGCTCGAGCTGAAGACCGTCGCCGATGTCGCGCTGGTGGGCTTCCCGTCTGCGGGCAAGTCGAGCCTGATCGCCGCCATGTCGGCTGCGCGCCCGAAGATCGCCGACTACCCCTTCACGACGCTGCACCCCAACCTCGGTGTCGTGCAGGCGGGCGAGAGCCGCTACACGGTCGCCGACGTGCCCGGACTGATCGAGGGAGCCAGCGAGGGCAAGGGCCTCGGACTGGAGTTCCTGCGCCACGTCGAGCGCTGCAGCGCGCTGCTGCACGTGCTTGACTGCGCGACGCTCGAGCCCGGTCGCGATCCGCTGTCCGACCTGGGCGTCATCCTCGCCGAGCTCGCCGCGTACGAGGTGCCGGAAGGCCAGACGCCCCTGCTCGAGCGACCCCAGCTGGTCGCTCTGAACAAGGTGGACGTCCCGGAGGCGCGCGACCTCGCCGAGATGGTGCGCCCGGAGATCGAGGCCCGCGGTTTCCGCGTGTTCGAGATCTCAGCGACGTCCCGTGAGGGACTGCGCGCACTGAGCTTCGCTCTCGGCGAGCTGGTGGACGAGTACCGCACGGCCGCAGCCGCGGAGGTCCCGCCGGAGCGCATCGTCATCCGTCCGCGGAAGTCCCGCGAGCAGTTCACGATCCGCGTCGAGGGCGGCACCTACGGCGATCTGTACCGCGTACTCGGCGAGAAGCCGATCCGCTGGGTGCAGCAGACCGACTTCCAGAACGAGGAGGCCGTCGGCTATCTCGGCGACCGCCTCGAGCGCCTCGGCGTCGAGGACGCGCTGCTCAAGGCGGGCGCGGTCGCCGGCTCCACCGTCGTCATCGGCACCGGCGAGAACAGCGTCGTCTTCGACTGGGAGCCCTCGATCTCCTCGACCGCGGAGCTTCTCTCCTCGCCGCGAGGCACCGATATCCGCATCGGTGGCAGCAGCCGCCGTACGACCAGCGAGCGCCGTGAGCGCTACTACGAGCGGATGGACGCCAAGGCGGCCGCCCGCGCCGAACTGGAGGAGCAGCGCCTGGCATCCCGCGAGGGCGAGGAGTGACGGCGCTGCACCGCGCGGATCTGGCATCCGCCGCTCGCATCGTCGTCAAGGTCGGATCATCCTCGATCAGCGGTGAGGCCTCCTGGCGCATCCCGATGATCGTGCAGGCGCTGTCGGCCGCGCATCGCCGTGGTGCCGAGATCATCCTGGTCTCGTCGGGGGCGATCGCCACCGGCATCCCGGTGCTCGCGCTCGACTCGCGTCCGACCGACCTCGCGACCCAGCAGGCGGCCGCGGCTGTCGGCCAGAACATGCTGGTCTTCCGGTATCAGGAAGCGCTGCGTCCGTTCCGGATCGTCGCGGGACAGGTGCTGCTCACCACGGGCGATCTGGAGAACCCGACGTCGCGCAGCAACGCGCGGCGGGCGATGGACCGGATGCTGGCGCTGGGCGTGCTGCCGATCGTCAACGAGAACGACACCGTGGCCACGCAGGAGATCCGCTTCGGCGACAACGACCGGCTAGCCGCGCTCGTCGCACAGCTGCTGCACGCCGATGCGCTCGTACTGCTCAGCGACGTCGACTCGCTGTACACGAAGCCGCCGACCGATCCCGAGGCCGAGCCGATCGACCACGTCGCGGCGGATGCCGATCTCGTCGGCCTGGAGTTCGGGGCATCGGTCGTCAACAGCGTCGGCACCGGGGGAGCGGCCACCAAGGT